>Ga0302326_10001073_pt1 | contig 71614 bp, 61 predicted proteins | sample Palsa_T0_3_FD_202264 | JGI IMG/M metagenome (GOLD analysis project Ga0302326, IMG submission 202264) | Peat permafrost microbial communities from Stordalen Mire near Abisko, Sweden - Palsa_T0_3 | ecosystem: Environmental > Terrestrial > Soil > Palsa > Peat permafrost | place: Sweden: Abisko... | reverse complement strand
GGCGGCAGATCCTGCCACGGAGCCCCGGTGCGTAAAATCCACAACACGCCGTTCAGCACCTTGCGTCGATCGCTCCACGGGCGTCCACGCCCGTCGGCCCGCACGCGATTACGCGGCAAAATGCCATCGACGACACGCCACTGCTCGTCCATCAAGTCCCCCTTCGACATCACTCCTCCTCCTTGGGCAAGGCAGTGTATCACAAGAAATCGGCATTTATGAGATGGCTTCTAGTGTTGTGACACGATCAGTTTGACGATGACCCCCTCACCTTAATCCTTTCCCCCGGAGGGGAGAGGAGATCTACCGGACATATATCAAAAGAAAGTCTCCTCTCCCCTTGGGGGAGAGGCAGGGTGAGGGGTATGTCCTTGCATCTTGTTGGACAGGCCGTCGGATATATGACACCGGTTCACTTCACCGTTCAATGTCTGGCGACCCACTGCAGGCCGCGACGCTCCCAGTTTTTCAACTTCATTTCCAGATGCGTGACTTCGCCCATGCAGCGGATTTGCTGTTCGATGTGCAGCAGGGTGCGGTTGGCGCCCAATTCCTGCTCGACGCGATCTTCTTTCTTGGCGCCCGCGGGACGGTAGTCGAACAGGACGAAATCGCCTTCGATGTAGACGGAAGAACCGATGACCTGTACGTCGAGTTTCTGGGTGTCAACGTAGTTGCGCACCAGACAGCCTTGCACCACCCTCAGAATTCTCAGTTCTTCGAGCGTCATGGGCTTTCCCGCCAATCCGCTCGCGGCGCGGCGAGCAGGTGGATTCTAATGATTCACATGGCGTATGGCAAGGCGGAGTTTTCAACAATATCTTAGTGCCGGCGTTCGGGAACCGGCCAGAGCACCACCGTGGCGACCAGAATGCACACTCTGCGGGTCCGACCCCAGTACTTTAGTTTGAATCCTTATTCCAGAAGATCGCTCGTAATCCTGAGCTGATTAATGCCACCGCGAGAATTGCCAGGATCAGCCACCCATAATGGATATGGTGTACTATAGTAGTCCTTGTGATTGTCCCGGTGACAGAATTGGTAGTCACTATAATCGTTGAATTCATCGCTGGGCCTTCTTGATCTCGCGCAGGACGGAAGCACGGGTCATATTACTATTCCAAGCGCCGCGAAAGCAATTGCGCTTTATTGGCAACCCAGTCCATGCTTATCACGTCGCTTTCGCGCCTCGAAAACCCTCGTTTGCGCCGGGGGGAAGTATTCGGCGCGTGTCGTCGGACTGCGCTTCCGCCTATTCTTCGCATCTCTGAAATAAAACCTTCCAAACCTTCCAGACCTTCCAAAGCTCACACCGGGTTTTGGAAAATTGGGGTAGCATCGGCCCGTGAACTGTAGACAGGAACGGCGTGGACGGGACACGGAGAACACGAACTGCGGCGTAGTCACAGGTCTATGAGATCACTTCTGGATCGTTGGCTATGCCGGGCTGCGAATCACACGGGCGGGACGCCCGCGCCACTATTCGGACTGCACGGCGACAGAGCGCCGTGGCTACAAAGGGCACGTGTGCCGGAGTTGGCGGACGGCAGGGGTAGGTGGCCCGTAATGTGCATTTTGCGAAACGAACCCAATTTGGCACCTGCGCCGTGTCAGGGGACGCGAACGACATTGGCGATAAGAACCGGCGCGCCCTACGGGGCGCAAAAGGCGAAGGTATGAACCTACTTGCTGAGAGCTACTGGTTCCGCTGCGGGCGGCGATTCCGAAAAAGGTCGTTGCGGATTGAGGCCCAACTCCCGCAACAGCTCGCGATCGGCGTCGGCTTCGGGGTTTTGGGCGGTGAGGAGTTTGTTTCCGTAAAAGATGGAGTTGGCGCCGGCGAAGAAGCACAAGGCCTGGGCTTCGCGGGACAAACGAGATCGCCCGGCCGAAAGACGCACTTTCGCGTGCGGCAACGCGATGCGGGTTGTCGCCACGAGGCGTACCATCTCGAAGACGTCCACGGGCGGCAGGTCTTCCAGCGGCGTGCCGGGCATGGCCATCAGACAGTTAATGGGCACGCTTTCGGGCGGTGGATCGAAACCCGTGAGAACTTCCAACATGCGCAGGCGATCCGTCACCGTTTCGCCCATCCCGATGATGCCACCGCAGCACACGGACATGCCCGACTGCTGCACGGCGCGGATCGTGTCCAGGCGATCCTGAAACGTGTGCGTGGTCACAATCTGCGGATAAAACTCCGGGCTGGTATCGAGGTTATGGTTGTAGGCCGTGACGCCCGCTTCCTTGAGTTGCTGCGCCGCGCTGTCCGTGAGTTGGCCGAGCGTCACGCAAACTTCCATTCCGAGCTTCCCAATCTCGCGGACGGTATTCAGGACCGAGTCGAACGCCTCGGTTCCTTCCCGCACGCCCTTCCACGCCGCGCCCATGCAGAAGCGGGTCGAGCCGTTCGCCTTTGCTCGGTGGGCAACTTCGAGCACTTCTTCCGTGGACAGCAAACGTTCGGCTTGAACACCCGTATCATAACGAGCACTTTGCGCACAGTAGGCGCAATCTTCGCTACAGCCGCCGGTCTTGATGCTCAGAAGGGTGCAAAGCTGGACTTCGTTATTGCGCCAATTATCGAGATAAACGGCCCGCGCCTGCTCCAAAAGGTCAAAAAAAGGTTGTGAATAAAGCTGTTGGAGGCGCTCCAAGGGGTATGAATTCGTGTGTTTTATCCCCACAAGAATCTCTCCATCAATTAGTTGCGCAAATACAGGCTTGTCGCATCGCGCCAACGCTACAAAAAACGCGCCCGCATTGCAAGAGCGAGGTCATTCTGGTACCGTATCCGCCCATCGTCATGGACAAGGTCATCCAGTCTATTTGCGGCATGTTGCAAAGCCCGGACGGTATGCGGCGCTGTGCGGCCGCCATGGTACTCGCCGAATTGCGCCCGAAGCAGGATTCCGTCGTCAAGGCGCTGGGCGACACTCTGAAGGACGCCAACCAACTTCTCACGCGCTATGTATTGGAGGCGTTCGAAGCCATCGGCACACGCTCTGTCGTCCCGTATGTGCTGCCGCTGTTGGAAGCCAATGAGATCGAGACCAAACTGCGCGCCGCCGCCATCATCGCGCGCGCGGGCGGCGATAATGTCTCCAATCTGCGCGACCAGTTCGTCAGGGCCACCCCGCAGCAGAGGCGCGTGCTCGTTGATATTCTCGCGCGCATCCACAACCGCGAGGCGATGCAGTTGATCCTCGACGTGTTGTTCGACACAGATTTTGAACTGGTGAAGGAGACCTGTCAGGCGGTCCGCCGCCATATCACTGATGCCGAGCCAAAGGATCGCGCGGCGTTACATCGGCAGGTGGCCAAGTTCATGACGACATCGCGCGTGAAGAAAAATGATCGCGTGCTGACGTCCTGCCTCCTGCTGGTCGGCTACATTGGCGCGCCCGATGCCCGTAAGGTTTTGCTGAAGTACACCACGCCGAGGAACCTCGGCTATATCCGCCGCAATGCGCTCATCGGCCTCAAAGGTTTGGTGTTCACAGGCGCCGCCGTCAATCAGATCGCTCGCCAGATGCTCAAGTATCTCGGCGAACCCGACTATCCGAACGTCGTCCAGAACGCGTTGGATATCATTGAAAAACTGCCGCTTGGAAAATCCTACGACGCGCAGTGGCGCAAGTTGCTCAAGAGCAAGCATCCGAGCGTGCGGGCTTTCGCCACGCGCAAGCTCGCCTCGAACGACAACGCCACCATCAATCGCCTCATGATGAGCCTGCTCGCTCATAATGACACGCAGGTTAGCGAAATCGCCACCGGCGCCCTCTCTCGTCACAAAGGCGCGACCAAGCTCCTGCTTTCCGCACTAGCCCGCGAACGCAAGCCCGAGCCTGCCTGGCGATTGGCGAAGATCCTCAGATCGCATAGCGAATCGGTGGACAAGAAAACAACGAAGAGATTTGCCGCCCTTGCCACGCGCGCACTCGAAGCCGGCCAACCGCGTTACGAGACGTTGCTGTCTTTCCTGCGGAACATTGATCCCAAGCTGGCCGACGGCGTGTACCGCGATGTGGGCCTGAAATACAAGAAGGCCCGAAAATGGGCCAAGGCTGTTGATTGCCTGAAACAGGTCGCGCGCTCCGAGGGTTTTGATGCTGAATTGCGCTACGAACTCAGCGTCTGCAACGCCAAACAGTCTGCCAAAGATCTTGCACCGCATCTTCGGGCTGAGGATTACGCGTTGCGCGGGTTCCAGACACTGCTGGCGGACAAGGGCTTCAAACTCTTCGACCGTTTGAAGAAAGAAAAGGCGCTCGATGCCGCTGACCTCTATTACATCGGGTTTCATTTCAGCGAAGGCAGCGGCGAGGAACTGAAGCTTGGCCGCAAGATCCTCGAGCATGTCGCGAAGCGCTGGCCAAAGACGAAAGAAGGCAAAGCTGCGAAGAACAAGCTCAAGCTTCCGCCACGGTCTCAAATTATCACTCCCACGCCCGTCGTCCAGCCGGGCAAAAGGGAGTAGACTCCTCGTTCCGCTGGCTGCAGGCTTCAGCTTGCAGGGCGCGGCGGCAATGCGTTCGCCAGGATAATCCACTGCTCCAACGTTAGTTCTTCCGCACGCGCAGTCGGCGTAACGTTGGCAGCGGCAAACGCCTTGTCCACGTCGCCAAAACCTGCCAACAACTTGTGCAACATCTTGCGGCGTTGGCCGAATCCCGCGCGCACGGCGTCGTGAAACGGCGCGCCATCCCGCAACATCACCCGTGGGTTGCGTCGCTCCAACACGACAATTGCGCTCTCCACCCGGGGCGACGGGAAAAAGCACCGCGGCGAAACGATGTGGGCAATTGTAACGTGATACCAAAGCTGCGTGAATACGGTTAACGCGCCGTAGTCTTTGTGACGCGGCGTGGCCGCCAACCGTTGCGCCACTTCGCGCTGCACTGTCAGGACCATCGCACGCGGTTTGTCGTGGCGCTCGACCAACCGTTCAAGAATCGGTGTGGAGATGCTGTACGGTAGATTCGCGACAACTTTGTAAGGCGACGCGATGCGGAAGTCAGGCTGTTCCAAAACCTCCACCGCATCGCCCTCGATCAGATCCACGCCATCCACTTGTTCTCGCAAATATCGACAGAGCCGCGCATCTTTCTCGATCGCTACGACACGCTTGGCGCGCGCGACGAGTTCGACAGTCAACACCCCCAACCCCGGCCCGATTTCCAACACCGTTTCGTCATGCCGCACATCCGCCTGCTCGACAAGAATCCGCAAAATATTTCCATCGATGAGAAAATTCTGCCCGAGCGCCTTGCTGGGGCGAATGTTGAACTCGTCAAGAAGTTGCCTTACTTGCGTGAGCGTCATTTGATGAATTGTCTCACGCCACCGCACTGAGATGCAAAAAACTTCTTGCGGCTCGTGACCGCGCCGCACCCGACTGTTACGCGCTTCCGGTTGCGACGACAGTTGCCAGTCCGAACGCGTCAGCAATCCTTCGGGCAGTTTCGGTAGCCGATAGATTCGTGTTGTCGATTTTGAGGTAGTTCTCTTTGTAGAAGAAATCGTCGTTCGAGTTGAAGCGATACTTTTCGACATGCTCCAGCATCATCGCCTGCGACTTGGCCACATCACGCTTGGATGGCTTCTGGGTGAGCCGAAATTCCGACTCGTTTCGTTTGATCCTCTCCGACAGGTCCGCTTGCAGCTCCACAAAATAAACGTCCGCACCCTTTGCTCGAAAAATCCCGCAGTGCTGGTCGATATACGTTTTGTCCAACTCCAGATTCAGCGCCCAGACGAACGTGAAGATGAGACCGGGCAGATTACTCGCAGCGACCTCTTCAAGAATACGCCTCCGAAACTCGGAAACCAGCCGATTGAATGCTGGTTCCCCGTAGTTGAAGAACGGCAACGCCAGTTCGATCGACATATGGTTGTGAAACAGCTTCAGGCCGGTGAGCTTCGCGAGTTCATACCCCACGGTCATCTTCCCCACCGCCGGCGGCCCGAATATGATGATGAACTTCATGCTCAATTCCCAAACTACGGGCGACTACCAAGCCGTGCAGCCAGATTGATCGCGGCGATCATGCCGTCCGGCCTTGCGATGCCTTTGCCAGCAATATCAGGCGCAGTGCCGTGGTCAGGCGACGTCCGCACGAATGGCAGGCCGAGCGTGAGATTCACGCCGTTGTCGAATGCGATCAACTTGAACGGCGCGAGTCCCTGATCGTGATACATGGCCACCACTGCATCGAACTGTCCCTGCGCGGCTCGATAAAACAGCGTGTCCGCCGAATGTGGTCCATTGACCACGATCCCGCGGCGTGCCGCGCGTTTCACCGCGGGTGCGATGATACGCTTCTCTTCGTCTCCCAGCAAACCACCTTCGCCCGCGTGAGGATTCAGTCCGGCAACGGCAATCCGTGGGCGCTTGACACCGAACCGCCGGCAAATCTCATGCGATAATTCGACAACCTCGATAATCTTGCGCGCGGTGATAAGTTTCGCGACCTCACGCAAGGGGGCATGCGTTGTCACGAGCGCAACACGCAACGGGCCGCCCGCCAGCATCATGGCGAAGCGCTTCGTGCGTGACAGGTGCGCGAGAAGTTCCGTCTGGCCGAGAAACGGGTAGCTCGCGCGGTGCAAAAGTTCCTTTGCTATCGGCGCAGTGACGAGCGCCGATAATTCACCCGCAAGACAACGCCTGGCTCCTTCGACAACCCAGTCAGCCGCATCCGCACGACGTCTCGTGCGCGGGTTGCCAATGATCTCGTAGTCGAAGCGCCGGTCAAGCTGGCCGGACCGCAACGCCTTGAGCACCACCTCCGGTCCGATGCCTGCCGGGTCGCCCAGCGTAATGCCAATAGACCTTCGCATGGCTCAGAAATCCGGATTCTCAGAACACGCGGATGTACGCCTTCGCGCGGAGGTCTTTGACCCAGTCCTCCTGCATCTTGGTGCGTTGCTCTTCCAGGAGGGTTTTCTCAATGTCGTCCCGCACCTCGGCCAGCGGGGTTGTGTGCGCGGGCTTCACGTCGTCGACCTCAAGAATGTAGTAGCCTTCAGCCGTCTCAATCATGCGGCTGTGCTGGCCCGCTTTCAGCGAGAATGCGGTCTCGTTAAGTTCCTTGCGCAGGATGTCCCGCCCGATCCATCCCCAATCACCGCCCTCTTTCGCTTCCTTGCCTTCGGAGTACGCGCGCGCCAGGCTCTCAAAACTTTCACCCGTGTCCAGCTTTGCCAGGATCTCCTCGGCCAGTTTACGCTGTAGATCGATGGGCGGAGGAGGCATTTCTGCCGTTACGGAACTGTTCGTCCCGTTCCCCGAAACTGCTGCCGTACCATTCGCGACCGGAACGCTCACGGTGTTCGTCAACGCCACGGTCGCCTCCGAATTGGTCCCCGATACCTGGTTCGTCGACACCGACGAACTTTGTTCCGGTGCGTTCGTGACCGGCGGGACCACCTCGCCGCGCTTGATGAAAATCATGCGGAGTTTGATCTGGTCACCCACCTTGAACTTCTCAAGATTGTCCTGGTAGTACTTCTCGATCTTGAACGGTGACACGATGACCGCTTGTTGTGCCTTGTGATTGCGCATGAACTGCACAACGATATGCTCGCGTTCCTGCTCGCGAAGCTGCGAGAGCGTGAGATGCTCCGCCTCCAACGTCTTGATGAATTTGGCGCGATCACCGCCGAATTCGCTGGTGATTCTGTGGTCGATTTCCTGATCGATCACTGTTTCAGGGACTTTGTTTCCCTTCGCGTCAAACTCTTGGACGATCAACGCTCGTTCAATAAGGCTGTTGAGCGCATCCGCCTCAGCTTTGCGCCGCTGGTCCTCCAATTCCTGCCCGGAATACGTGCGACGCAGTTCCCAGTCGACAGGCTGAACCAGCATGAACACGTCGCTGTAGGTGATGACCTTGTCGTTGACGATGGCCGCGACGCCATCGACCATGTCTGCGGCCAGCGACATCCCGCCCCATCCCAGCATCGCCACCGCCAGAATTGCCAACGCCCGCTTCATGACCCCTTCTTGCGACGCCGCGCGCCGATCCGCTGCAACACGGCCGGGTTTTCCCGCAGAAATTGCACCAGCGTCTCAATCCGCGCCACACTGGTCCTGCTGAGGTGGTGTTCGATGCCTTCCAAATCGCGTTGCGCCGTTTTGCCGTTCACGCCGAGCAGACCGAAAAACTCCTCCAGCACCTGATGGCGGCGACGCACGGCGCGCGCCACACCTTTGCCTCTCGAAGTCAGCACGAGGCCACGGTACTTCTCATAGCGGACAAACCCGTTCTCGCCGAGCTTCTGCACCATCTGCGTCACCGAGGCCTGACGAATTCGCAACGTGCGGGCAATGTCCACCGTGCGGGCGTAGCCCTTGTCCTCGATCAATTCGTAGATGCGCTCCAGATAATCCTCGGCGCTCTCGGAGGTCTTCGGCATCAGAGTACAGTAACCGAAAGTAACACAGCGGCGCAAGATTGTAGGCCACTTCTACGAAGCGGCGCGAGACAGAGCGCCGACTCGCAGAGTCTGCCTGCAAACCGCTTGGCCTTACACCTTCGGTCCAGCCGCGATGATTTCTGCCGACGCGCCCTGGAATTGTTCGAAGTTCTTCACGAACTTCACCGCCAACTCCTTGGCGCGACGGTCGTAGTCATCTGCATCCTTCGCCCCGTATCGTGGCGCCAGCAATTCTGCCGGCACGTCCGGCAGCGCCTTCGGCACTTCAAAGCCAAACGTTGGATCTTTATGGAACTGCGCCTTGTCCAGCGTGCCATCAATGATTTGCGTGACGTTACCACGGTTGATTTTCAGCGAAATGCGCGGCCCGTTGCCGAACGCGTTGCCGACCCAGCCCGTGTTGAGCAGGTAGCAAGGGACGTTGTGCTTGCGCATCTTCTCCGCGAGCATCTGCGCGTATGTTTGCGGCGGCAGCGGCAGGAACGGCGCGCCGAAGCACGTCGAAAAGGTCGGTGTCGGGTCCTTGCCCATGTTTGACTCCGTGCCGGCCAACGCGGCGGTGTAACCCGCCATGAAGTGATACATCGCCTGCGCGGGATTGAGGCGCGCGACCGGCGGCATCACGCCAAACGCGTCGCACGCCAGAAACACAATCGCCTTGGGATGGCCGCCCATGCCACTGGGGATGGCGTTGGCAATGTAATCGAGCGGATACGCGCAGCGCGTGTTCTCCGTGACCGAGTCGTTCATATAATCAGGCTCACACGTCACAGGATCAACGATCACATTCTCGATCACCGACCCAAACCGAATCGCGTCCCAGATGAGCGGCTCGCGTTCTTTGGTGAGCTTGATGCACTTGGCGTAACAGCCGCCCTCGAAATTGAACACGCCGCGATCGCTCCAGCCGTGCTCGTCGTCGCCGATCAACCCGCGGCTCGGGTCCGCCGACAAGGTCGTCTTGCCCGTGCCGCTGAGACCGAAGAAAATCGCCACGTCGCCGTCCTTGCCGACGTTGGCCGAGCAGTGCATCGGGAACACGCCCTTTTGCGGCAGCACGAAGTTCAGTACCGCGAAAATACTCTTCTTCATTTCGCCCGCGTACTGCGTCCCGCCGATGAGCACGGTCTTGCGCGGGAAATCCACAATGACAAATGTCTCGCTGTTAAGCTTGTGCTTCTTCGGGTCGGCAAGATACTTGCAGGCGTTGATCACCGTCCACTCCGGCACGTGGGATGCGATCTGCTCGGGCGTCGCCCGACGGAACAGTTGTTTCACGAAAAGATTGTGCCACGCGTACTCGGTCACGATGCGAATCGGCATCGAGTACTGCGGATCGGCGCCGGCAAATCCGTCCATCACGAACAGCTCGCGTCCCTGCAAGTACGCCAACACTTCCTGCCGCAGCCCGAGATAATCCTGTTCGGAAATCGGCTGGTTGACCTTGCCCCACCAGATCTTGTCGTGGGTCGACGGCTCGTCCACCGTCCACTTGTCGCGCGGCGAGCGACCCGTGCGCTTACCCGTCATCGCGTTCAATGCCCCGCTGCTCGTCAACAGACCTTCGCCGCGCCGGATCGACTCCTCCACCAATTTCGCCACCGGCAGGTTCCAATGCACCTTCCCCACCCCAACAATACCGTGATTTTCCAAACCGTAATGATTCATATGATTGATCTCCTCGCCGAAAATTGCTTACCCGCGCCCTGCACGCTTTTAGCCGGATTTGCTCTGGATCGCAACTCCAAAAAATCCGAGCCCAAGAAGTCGCGCCGCGTCTGACTCCCCGGGAATATCGAAATCGTCCATTTCGCCTCGGTCACGAAATCACTCTTCCACCCACAATCTTGGCAACAATCCATTGCTGACGAATATGTTGCGAAGAAAATGCGGTTTGCCAACAATGGCACGAATTGGGTTCGTTTCGCAGAAAGGCATATTGCAGGGCCACTCCTCCCGCACTCCGACTGCAACGCCTTGCGACCGGCGTCGCCCCAAACCGCGCTGTCGCAGAAGCAACCCACGCGGCACTCTGTGGCATCCGCCACATCTGCCCGCACCCTAGCCCATCCCCACCTCCGCGTCAATCTGGGAGGGCGAGGCTCCCGCCGAGCCGTTCTGCCGGAGGGATGCACATTGCCCCGAATCCATACCGAGCTTCCCAACTATCCACTCAAGACTCTGCACTTCCCCGCCGGAATGGTGCCCTGTTGAAACGAATACTTGAAATCCCTCCCCTGCGGAAGCTAAGAATGGCGGCCGTGGCCATCATTCACAACGTTGTGGTGGAGGCGAAATTCAACCAGGCAGCGCATCTTCCGTATCAACTCCGGTTGCACGATTTTCAGATGGCCATGCAGGATGTTTACGATTTCTTTTACGATGTAAACGCGCATCTCGCCAAGAAAGGATTACAGCGATTGGACGACATGTTGCGCCCGGCGATCATGTCCGGCGTACTGTCCGACATGCTCACCGCGAGTTTGGCCAAGCATTCCCGCGTGCTGACCGAGAACAAGTATTTCAACGGCCATCCGGACCTGATCGTTCAAGGCGTATATGCCGATAACTCGGTAAAGGCCGGTACGGACGGCATCGAGATTAAAACCACGCGAAAATCCGGCGGGCTGTTGATACACACGGGGCCAGGGAGCAATGGATGTGCGTTTTCGTCTACGACACGGACACCGAAACAGAACCAGCCCGTGCTCGACGTCCCATGACATTCACCGAGGTCTATCTGGGGAGTGTCACCGTTGAGGATTTCAGGAAAAATCCCCGGGGTGAATTGGGCACGCGGACCGCAACGCTTCACCGGGACGGCATCAAGAAACTCCGCGAGAATTGGGTCTACCGGCTCTGAGAACTTCCGTTGACGCGAAATTGTGACAGTTTCGGGATCGCTTTGCCCGCCATCTCAAAGTACCGCACGTCTTTTTCGATTCCGATGCTGACATAGCCGATCGCCTCCGCCGCAGCCAATGTAGAACCAGCACCAGCAAACGGATCCAACACAATCCCCTCACCCAGCGGGAGAATGGCTCGCACCACCTGCCGCAGAAATGCCTGCGGTTTAAGACTGGGGTGCGGAGCGAGGAATCGTTCAGCCTTCTGCGTCGGAGACGAAGCAATCACGTCCCCAAATGGCTTCTCGCTTGATGGACGGCGCAGTCCGCCCGTCTTCCATTTTCGCAAATTGTCCTGGGCTCTGCCTTCCAGCGGCTTGCGGTACACCAGCCACGGCTCCCACATCGATCGCGCCATGACGCTCACCTCTTGAAATTCTTCGTGCGCCGCTTTCGGGCGATCACCGCCGCGCATGGTCATAACCAGCCGGATGATTTCACCCCGGCGTTCAAGACCCGAGTCAGCCAGTGCCCCGGCCACGATGTAGGACAGGAGGGGATTGGACGCGACGACGACGTGCGCGCCGGGCACGAGCTTGGGAAGCAGGAGGCGCCCCCACAAAAAGAAGAAACTGCGTAGTTCCTCAAGTTGCTGGGCCGTCAACGTCGTGAAACGCGGCAGCGGGGACCGGACGTGGCCGTCAAACGATGGGGGAATCCGCCACACTCCCCCCTTGCCGCTCCTGAGTTTCGCCTGCTGTTCCGGGGTGTATTCGTGCAACCCGTACGGTGGATCCGTCAGAACCGCATGGAAGCCATTGTCCTCTTGTCTCTCCAACCAATCAAAGCAATCGGCATGGAAAAGCTGGGCGTGGCCGATACGTTGTGGCGGACGCCACGCGTCATCGCCGACCAGGGGACTCATAATCCCCTGCTCCCGGTCGCGTCGCACACTGTAAACACCCAAACCCTGGCGCACAAAGTAATGCGGAGTATTGAGGCGCAGATAGGAACGAACCGAGGATGTGGGCGTCGCTCCAATCACCCGGGACACCCGCTCCTGAATCTGTTTGATCGAAAGCGGCTTCGGACTCAGCGAGAGCACTTGGAAAATCGCGTCGCGAACTCTTCCCGGCGCATACCGCGTCTGGCTCTCGCTCATGTCCCACATGCTAGACGTCTAGACGTCCCGTGTCAAGCGCGCACACTATTGAGTCTGTTCCTGACGCTGAGATTACGACACCTTGCGGCGAATCTTCTCCTTGGCGGTCTCCCAGTCCGCGTAACGGGCTTTCCCTTCGGCAACGCGTTTCTGTCGGTTCTCCAGCACGTCCTTGTGCCACCCCGGCGACGCGATCGCTTCGGGCGTCCGCGAAAGATCTTCCCACAGCGCTTCCATCGCCGCCAATTTCTTACGCACGCTCATTTGCTTCAGCGGTAACTCCGTTGCTATGCACTAACTATATCCTTCCAGCAGACAGTCTGCAATCACGTTTGGCTCCGAAAGCGCCAACGACATGCTCCCGGCGTCGCTCCAAACCGCGCTGTCGCAGAAGCGACCCACGCGGCATACGTTTTTGGTTTCCCTTCAAGGTCAGTTGCGCTTGTCACCAAGGTCTGTCATCCCGAGCTTGTCGAGGGAACTCTGTCGTTTAGCAGCCCGCCGTCACTCCCGCCGCCTTCCGCCTTGTAGCCGCGCCGCTCTGTCGGCGCGTTCTATCGGAGTGACGCGCTTCCGCGCGTCCCAACATATCATCACCTCACGATACGTTGCGGCGAGGTAAGGCGCGCTGGCCCAGCGCGCCGCGCTTGGAGGTCTCTCAGGTTGCATAACAGCCTTTCCATTGGCACTGCGCTCAGGCAAACTGCTGGATACAACGGATGCAAACGAAAAACATGGAAGTCCATTCCATATCAGAGGTGCACGAGCAATGCGCATTGCTTCGCCGTAGTGCGGCCGCGACTCAAACCAAACTTACGGACATCCTCAAATCATCGAACGGTCTCGCCACCCTGATGAGGTTGAAATATGAGCCCGTTGGATACGATCCGCTTGATCCGGCGCGAGAGCTTCACCTTATAGAGCAGATCAACCAGACATTCACTTATCTTGCGTCATTCCAAGCGGCTATTGAACTTTTCAAGATGCACCCGGAGATCCGATCTCTTAAGCTGAACCTTGGCACGGAGGCCGGCGCGGATATCGAAACAGAGGATTCAAGAGGCGTAGTTGCCGAAGTGTTCGCATCCGTGAACCCGGCAAATAATCGAAAACTGTGTCAGGACGTGGCGAAGGTCGCTAAATCTCATGCACATCACAAGTACGTCTTCTTCCTCTGCCCGGGGTTTCAACCAGGAATGCAGAAATCCATCGAGGAGTTCGATTCAGTCACGGTTATCGCCTTGGATTTCCGCTTTTCCTACCCCCCATAAAAACTCTCCGCCTTCACGCCCGCTTCTTTCCGCACGCGCTCCGTAATCGCGTCGACTTCTTCATTCGACAGCGCCGACACGAATTGCCAAGCAGGAATGCCATCGACTACCGTCATCGCCTTGCGGGCGACCGTGTAGATTTGAACCAACTTTATCCCGCCTCGGGCGGGGTTGATCTTACCGATGTCGCGGAGGCGTTGGCAGTACGCCATGATCTCGCCATTTGTTGGACCTTCCCCGCGAATTTTCAGGAACAAGCTTTGGATGACAATTGGGCGGACCTTCGCGGCTTCGGTAATGTTCTTGAGAATGCGCGCGAACGGAATCTTTGTGCGATTGATCAGCTTGAAGTAAACTTCGGTTCCCGCATCCAGCTTCGCCCAGACTTCGCCGTTGTTCGCGTCCATGATCTCGAGACCGCGCTTCACGTCCGCGCGATCCAGGCCACCGGCATCGGTGATCAACACGATCTTCGCTTCGGACGGCTTGGCTCGCGCGATCATTTCGATGGTGCTGGCGAAATTTGGCAACGTGGTTGGCTCGGCGTCGCCGCTCAGGGCGATGTCATTCAGTCGGAGAAGTTCACGTGGAACTGAATCAAATGGAGCGTGCTCCGCAATTTCGCCCGAGCGCACCATCTCCAACATCGCGCGCAATTCCTCTTCCGCGACAGCCAGGTCAAACTTCTTCACCACGGACTCGGTCGTGCGATCCACCTGACAATAGATGCAGTCAAAATTGCACGCCTTGTCCGGGTTGACATTGAGACCGATGGAAATGCCGTGGCTGCGCCGCGAGAGGACGGGATACACGTATTTGAAGTCCTCAAAGCGCCGCGAATGCTGGCGGTGTGCATTAAGAATCATGGTCTTGTTTTCGAGGCCAGGCGCTCAGTCTCAGAGATCGCGTTGTGATTTTCCTGCCGCCCCCTCACTTGAATCCTCTCCCCCGGAGGGGAGAGAAACTCGGCAAGTCGCAGGCCAAAAGAGCATCTCCTCTCCCCTTGGGGGAGAGGCAGGGTGAGGGGTCTCTTTTCCCATCTCATCATAAAGACGTACTGGTGACAGCACACTAGCGAAGGGTCTGGGTGGAATCCACCAAGATTCTCCGCGGAGTTTATCCTGAGCACAGTCGCCGGGCTCAGAACGACACTACGAGAGTTGCACCGAGAATGCCAGCCGTTCGCGCGGGTCCGACGCTTGCGGCGCGACTTTGGTCTCGCCCAGCGCCTTGGTAATGATCGGCTCAAGTTTTGCTTGTGTCGCCGCGTCGTTCGGCGCGAGGAGCCGGTCATTCGCGACCACGAGGACCTCATCTGTCTTGAATTTGATGCCCTTCAGCGCAGGCTCCGATTCCAGCAACTTGCAGGCGTCGAGCGCCGTCTGCAACACGCTCTTCAGGTTTGCTTCGAACCCGCCGCCGAGAGGTCGCTTGCGGTAATAGAACAACCCGAGCCGCCCGCCCTCCTGATCCATGCTGAAATTGCCTTCATGCGCCACCAGCAAAATTCCGGGCCCGTTCTCGACGTGCGAGTAATCGTGCACGTCGATCAATTGATGCCCCTCGATTTTCTGTTGCTGAATCCAGCCCTGAAATACACCGATGAAATCCCGCAGCTTTACGGCCTGCGGATTGCTGACGAAAACTTTGACGCCGATTTTGTAGAGATCCATGTCGGTCTATAAGTTGTCACCCCGAGCTTGTCGAGGGGTCTCAGTCGTTTGCTGTAACGACAGAGATTCTTCGCTACGCTCAGAATGACAGCGTTGGTAAATACGGTTCACGGCTTCAATACAGCCATGGCTGATGCCTTCTGCTCGCGCAATTTATCGGCGCAGGCATGCGCGGCTTCGATAAACAACTGCGACTCCTCAATCAGCCGGTGGACCTCCTCATAATCGTAGCGCGTCGGCGGATTCTCGTGGCGGCGGAAAAAATCCTGGGCGAACTTGCCGCCGGCGAACCGGTCCCAAAACAGTTTCGGCTCGAACAGCCGCGTACGAAACTCTTTTGCGACAACATCCGCGTCGTTGGGCACGTCGTACCACAATTCTTTCACCAGCCCCTGCGCCGCCTGGAGCATGGATTTGTACGCCAACTCGTCGGCCTTCCCCAACTCCTTCGCTTCGAGTTTCAGTTGCGCCTCAAAACACAGGCGTTCCGCCGCTTGCAGATCGAAATCAATGCGCGACACGATTTCGCCCGCGCATTCGCCCATGCCCATATCGCCCATCGTGAACTCCCGCGGGTCCCCCCAGTCGGAATAAAACGTCGCGTCCTTCTCGTACGCCGGCACTTCCATCAAATCCTCGAGCATCTTGCGGCTCTCGGCCTTCCCGATGCGCGTGATGAAATCCTGAAACGTCTCGTTGCCCTGCCGCTCCTTCACGAAACGTTTGGTGATTCGTTCAACCACGGTCGGCACATTCTTCGACGGCACCGAACCGATCGCGAGACCGTACGACCCCGCGTTATCGCGCCACTTGCCGCCGAGCAATACCTGGAAATGCGGCACCTTGCGGTTCGCCAACGTGCGGCTGTTTCCATAAAAGCCGATGTCCGCGAGGTGATGCTGACCGCAGGAGTTGAAGCAGCCACTCACCTTGATGTGCAGGCCTTTCACGGCTGCATCCAACGTGAAATACTGGTCCGCAAGCCGCTGTCGCAATTCGCGCGCGAGTCCGCGCGACGACGCAATACCCAGTTTGCAGGTGTCCGTACCCGGGCACGCGACGACGTCGAGAATCGTCCCCGCGCCGAAATCGCCCAGACCGACCGCTTTCAATTCATGATACAGCTCCGGCAAATCCGTCTCGCTTACCCAACGGAACACGAGGTTCTGTTCGACTGTCGTGCGCACGTTGTCGCCGCAGTATTTGCGCGCCAGATCAGCCACGCGTCGGGCCTGAGTCGACGTAAAATCCCCGATGGGCAACGTGATCGTGACCACCGCGTAGCCCGGCTGAACTTGGCGGTACACGTTCGTCTCCGCCCAAGCGTTGTAACCTTCCGGCCGCGTCTGGCCGTTCAATGACGACGGCGACTTGAGCGGCGTTTCCGTGAAACCGTGCGCCTCGGAGATGAAAGACGTCCACCGCGCATCGTGCGGCAGGATTTTTCGCTCTTCCAACACCAGCCGTTTGAATTCGTCGATGCCAAGTTTCGCGACGAGGAATTTGATGCGCGCGCGCGCACGATTCTGTTTTTCGCCGAGTCGCGCGAACACGCGCGAGATGGCCTGCGCAATGGGCAGCAATTCTTCCTCCGGCACAAAGTCCGCGAACACCTTCGCCTGATACGGCACCGGACCCAGTCCGCCACCGACGTATAGACGGAAGCCGCGTTTGCCGTCACGCACCAGGGCGAGCACGCCCAGGTCGTGCATGTTGACGAGCCCGCACGCTTCCTGTTCGCAACCCGAGAACGCGACCTTGAATTTGCGTCCGAAGTCCTGCGTGTCGGGATGGCCGAGCAAAAATCGCGCGGTCACTTTCGCGTAGGGCGTCACGTCGAACGCCTCAGTGCGGCACACACCTGCCAGCGGACAGGCGGTGACATTGCGCACGGCATTGCCGCACGCTTCCCGCGTCGTAATGCCCGCCGCAGCGAGGCGGCGCATCATCGACGGTGTGTCTTCGATGTGCACAAAGTGCAGTTGGAAATCCTGCCGCGTCGTCACATGCAGGATGCTGTCAGAATATTCTTCGGCGCAGTCGGCCAACGTCTCGATTTGGGTCGATGTTAATCCGCCGAACGGGATCTTGATGCGCTGCATGCCCGGCGCGTCCCACATGGTATCGGGACCCTTGGTCAACGATGAATCAGGAAATTGCAGGTGTTGCGTCTTGATGCCGTCGTGGCGCTGGCCGTTGTCATAGCGCTGCCCGTACGCCCCGCGACGCAGGCGCGTCTCGGCGAACAGTTTTTCGTCGATCTTGCCGAGCTTGCGCAGTTCGAGTTGCGTCTCGTACACGTCAATCTCGTCTGCCAGCTCGCGTGGCAGCTTATCGCCAAGTTTTTCCTTCCAAGTCATTGTAGGGTCAAAGTGTATCAATTTCGGCATAACGCAACAAGAAAAGATGCAGGTGCGCCTCGGTAAGCTTACCGTGCCACCAAAGATTCGGGTGCCTTTGCGGGCAATCGCGGGTACAATGCCTCGCGATGGAAACCGCCCCTGATCTCAAGTCTGGCTTCGCCGTCCTCGTCGGCCGCACCAATGTCGGCAAATCCACCCTGCTCAACGCCCTCGTCGGCACAAAGATCGCCATCGTCACGCCGAAACCGCAGACCACGCGCGACACGTACCATGGCATCGTCCACCGCCCCGAAGGCCAGATCGTTTTCGTCGACACGCCCGGCATCTTCAAAACGCAACCGAGCCGCCTCGTCCAGAATCTCCACCATAAAGTCCGCGACGCGCTCGAAGGCATCGATGTCATCGTCCACGTCGTCGATCCCACGCGAAGCATCGGCACCGAAGACCAGCGCGTCAACGACCTCGTCGATCGCACCGTGCAGCCGAAGATTCTCGTCATCAACAAGAGCGACCTGCCCGATCGTTACTATCGCGACTCGTGGCTGCAGCGCGCGCAGGGAGGTGTCGTGTCCGCCGTCCCGGCGGCAACTCCGGATGTCCCTGCGCCCGGGACGGACACCGCTACAACGGCAGGCAGATATGCGTCCGTCGTGGAAGTCTCCGCGCTGAAGGGCAAAAATATCGAACTCCTCATCCAGGCGATCTTCCGACACATGCCCATCGGCCCCGCGCAATATCCCGTCGGCCAGGTCACTAACGTCACCAACGAATTCTGGCTCGCCGAACTCATCCGCGAAAAGTTGTACCTGCAAACCAGTCAGGAAGTTCCCTACACCGCCACCGTGCACGTCGAACAGGTCGAAGACCGCAAAGACAAACAAGGCCGGCCGCTCGTCTATATTAAAGCAACCATCCTGACGACGGACGACCGCCACCAGCGCATGCTCATCGGCCAGGGCGCCAAAAAGATCAAGGAAATCGGCTCCGCCGCCCGCAGGGAACTCGAAGTCGCCATGAACAAAAAAGTCTTCCTCGACATCAATGTATTGGTGGACAAAGAGTGGATCGAGCGCATGAATTAGACCTGTATCGTATTGGCCAGTAGTGGATTTCATTCGGTACCGGCGAACTTTTTGAGGCACGTGTCGTGCTTTAACACGTGTGCGTGATCTTGGTTTTCCCGATCAAATCCGGTCCCGGTTGGACGCCCGTTGCGGCATCCGACTACGCCACGCCGTTGCAGGGCGTTGACCTGCCCGTGGGCTACCGCCTGAAGAACCTCAGCAACATCCTGCAGCCCATTATCGAGAAACACGCGGCGGGAGACGCCAACGAGTCGACCACATGGCTCAATATCACCACGGCGCTTCATGCGCTGGGCGATCAGCCGTATTTTGAAATCGGCACCGCGCGACAAAACCTCGACGACGAGTGGTTGACCGAGGTGATCAAAACCAACACCGAACTTGTCTCCAGCCACCGGGTATTCCTGCAAGGCATCGACCCCGAAACATTGGACGCCTATCCCGCGCAGGTACTCATCAAAGCCACGAACGGAGACGAGCCGTACGATTGGCAGGCTCGCTGGACCGAATCCGGCGGGCCGAAATGCAATGGACGGATGATCGCCCTCAAGAGCAATCCGGTCTGGCTGCGCCTCAGCGATTTTGGACATCCGCATCCGCCCTTCGCCTTCGATAGCGGCATGGACGTGATCGATATCAGCCGCGTCGAGGCCGTGGAACTCGCGTTGACTGGTTGGCGCAACGATATCGAAGTCCCCCCCTGTCCCATCTGCGACGGTTGACGGCACAGTCTGGCCGCCCGCCGTTTCCAGTTGTACCCCGCCCTTGAATCGCCGGCACTTTGCGCTACAGTACCGCCGCGAGTATGGGGGACACCACAGGCGAATTCATTCACGTCGTTGGCGCGCGGCAAAACAACCTCAAGGGCTTCGATCTCAAGCTGCCGTTGGGTGAGCTGATCGTCGTCACGGGCGTCAGCGGCTCGGGCAAATCATCGCTGGCGTTCGACACGATCTACGCCGAGGGACAACGGCGTTACGTCGAGACGTTCTCGCCGTACGCCCGCCAGTTCCTCGACCGCATGGACAAGCCGAAAGCCGACCGCATCGACGGCATCCCGCCCGCCATCGCCATCGACCAGACCAATCCGGTCAAGACCTCCCGCTCCACCGTCGGCACGATGACGGAGTTGAACGACCACCTCAAGCTGCTCTTCGCCCGCGCGGCGCAGTTGTTCTGCCGCAATTGCGGCAAACCTGTGCGCCGTGACACCGCCGATTCCATTTACACACAGCTCAAAACTGATTTCCAAACCGCTACTTCCGAAATCCTCATCACTTTCCCCGTCCCTATCCCGAAAAATTTCACCGAGACGGAAGTCCGTGACCTTCTCGCCAAGCAGGGTTACTACAAAATCGAGAAACACGGCGACGCTCTCGAAGTCATTCAAGACTCCGTCTCGTTCACCGACAAGAACCGCGCCCGCATCGTCGAAGCCCTCGAAGCTGCCCTCAAAGTCGGCAATGGGCGACTGGCCGTTTCTGCCGTCGGTTCTCCGTCTTCTGTCTTCCGTTTTTCTTCCGATCTCCACTGCGCCGACTGCGACATCCACTACCGCGATCCCGTGCCGAGCCTGTTCTCGTTCAATTCTCCCATCGGCGCGTGCGAGACTTGTCGCGGATTCGGTCGCACCATCGGCATCGACTACGACTTGGTCATTCCCGACGACACGAAAACGTTGGCCGACGGCGCTGTCAGGCCGTGGCAAACGGAAAGTTACAGCGAATGCCAGGATGATCTGATGGACTTCGCGCGCAAACGCAAGATTCCCAAGGACGTTCCCTGGCGCGAGTTGACGGACGCGCAGCGCCAGTGGGTCATCGACGGCGAAGGCGCGTGGGAAGACAAAGTCTGGTACGGCGTGAAGCGCTTCTTCGAATGGTTGGAGACCAAGAGCTACAAAATGCACATCCGCGTGCTGCTCTCGAAATACCGTACATACGTCCCGTGCAAAGCCTGCGGCGGGGCCCGCCTGAAGCCGGACGCGTTGCTGTGGCGCGTCCACGACAAGACCATCCACGACGTGGTGCTCCTGCCCATCGACCAGTGCTACGCGTTCTTCCAGGAACTCAAACTCCCCGCGCCGCTCGATGAAGCCGACGATCTCCTGCTCACCGAAATTCGCACGCGACTCCGCTATCTCGTGGATGTCGGCCTCGGCTATCTCACGCTCGACCGCCAATCCCGCACGCTCAGCGGCGGCGAAGTTCAACGAGTCAACCTCACCACCGCTCTCGGCACATCGCTGGTCAACACGCTCTACGTCCTCGATGAACCGAGCATCGGCCTGCACCCGCGCGACATCAACCGGCTCATCAACATTCTTCATCGGTTGCGGAATGCCGGCAACACACTTCTCGTCGTCGAGCACGATCCCGATGTCATCCTCGCCGCTGATCGCATTCTCGACCTCGGCCCCGGCCCCGGCGAATGCGGCGGCGAAATCGTTTTCTTCGGCACGCAAGCCGAACTCCTCAAAGCGAAGCACTCGCTGACCGCCGAGTATCTCCGCGGCGACAAGTCCGTGGTCGGGACGGCTCTCGGAGCCATCCGCACCAAAACTTCTAAAAAACCGGCCGTCCTCAAAATCCTCGGCGCGCGCGAGCATAACCTCAAAAACATTGATGTCGAAATTCCACTGAACCGTCTCGTCTGTGTCACCGGCGTCAGTGGCTCCGGCAAATCAACCTTGATTCAAGACGTCCTGTATAACGCGTTGTCCAAACTGAAGCACAAGCCCGACGAACCCGCCGGCCGCCACCGCGCTATCGTCGGCCACGAGCGGATTGAAGACGTGGTCATGGTGGATCAATCGCCCATCGGCAGGACGACGCGCTCGAATCCCGCCAGCTACGTAGGCGCATTCGACGCCATCAGAAAACTGTTCGCGGCCACGCCGTTGGCGAAGGAGCGCAGCTACACTGCCGGCACGTTTAGCTTCAATTCGGGCGAAGGGCGTTGTCCCACCTGCGGCGGCAACGGATTCGAGCACGTCGAGATGCAATTCCTCAGCGATGTGTATATCCGCTGCCCCGATTGCGACGGCAAGCGGTATCGGTCGGAGGTGCTGGAGGTGAAGCTCCAGTCCTCCGTTGTAGGCCGCGTGCCCTCTCGCGTCGAAAACCGATCCCGCGCCGCGTCGAGGGACGCGGCCTACAACAAACAGAAATCCATCGCCGATGTTCTCGACATGACCGTCAACGAAGCGTGCGAATTCTTTGCGGGCCACGCCGAAGTGCTGCGCGTGCTCGAACCACTCCGCGCCGTCGGTCTCGGTTACATGAAATTGGGCCAACCCGTGCCCACTCTCAGCGGTGGCGAGGCGCAACGCTTGAAGCTCGCCGGCCATCTCACCGAGACGACCAACAAACGCACGCTCTTCCTCTTCGACGAACCCACGACGGGCCTCCACTTCGGCGACATCGCGACACTACTCGAAGCCTTCCACCAACTTCTCGCGCGTGGCCACTCGGTTGTTGTAATTGAGCACAATCTCGACGTCATCCGCTCCGCCGATTGGATCATCGACCTCGGCCCCGAAGGTGGCGATGCGGGCGGGGAAGTTGTCTGCGTCGGCGCGCCCGACGACGTGGCCCGTTGCGAACGCGGTCACACCGGAGCCGCGTTGCGCGACGCCCGTTCACCCCACAAGGTGGCGGAGTCGCCGGCCCCGTCTTACGGGACGGCCCTGAATCATTCGATCCGCATTCACAACGCGCGCGAGCACAACCTCCAAAATATCGATGTCCGCATCCCGCGCAACAAGTTTACCGTGGTCACGGGCATCAGCGGCAGCGGCAAGAGCACGCTCGCGTTCGACATTCTCTTCGCCGAAGGCCAGCGGCGCTACCTCGAATCCCTGAACGCCTACGCCCGCCAATTCGTCCAGCCCGCGTCCCGTCCCGACGTGGATGCGATTTTCGGGATTCCGCCGACGGTCGCCATCGAACAGCGCACGAGTCGCGGCGGACGCAAGAGCACCGTCGCGACCGTGACGGAGGTCTACCACTTTTTGCGATTGCTCTTTGTGAAGCTTGGCACGCAATATTGCCCTGACTGCGACATTCCCATCCAGCCGCAGACCCGCGAGGTGATCCTGGCCAAGCTGTTGAAGGATTATCGCGATCAGCGCGTGGAACTGCTCGCTCCGCTGATTGTGGCCCGCAAAGGTTACTACACCGACCTCGCGCAGTGGGCGCTCCGCAAAGGTTTCTCCGCCCTGCGTGTCGATGGTGAGTTGCTTCCCACTGACAACTGGCCCCGTCTTGACCGTTTCAAGGAGCACAATATCGAGATGCCCGTCGGCGGTTGTGAGGTCACACCGAGACGCGAGCAACAGTTGCTCGAACTGCTCGACGTGGCATTGGAGTTTGGAAAAGGGTTGGTCATTGTAAATTGTAGGGCAGGCGCTTCGCCTGCCGTCGTTGCAAATGGCAAGCAGGACGCTCGCCCTACAAACGCGGAGAGGCTGTTCTCCACCCGCCGCGCGTGTCCGAAATGCAGCCGGAGTTTTGAGGAACTCGATCCGCGCCTGTTCTCGTTCAACTCGAAACACGGCTGGTGCCCGCGCTGTTTCGGCACGGGGCTGCAGTTCTTCGGCTTCAGCGAGGAACACACCGGCGAGGAAGCGTGGTGGAACGAGTGGTTCGAGGGCCAAGAACGCCCCTGTCCCGCCTGTCATGGCCAACGACTCCGCCCCGAAGCGCTGTCGGTGAAATTCCAAGGCATGAACATCGCGAACATGACCGCGTGGACTGTCACCGACGCGGAACGCCATTTTGCGGCGGCGAAGTTGCGCGGGCGCGAAGCGGAGATCGCCCGTGACATCGTGCCCGAACTGCGATCGCGCCTGCGATTTCTCGAAAAAGTCGGCCTCCCGTATCTCTCGCTCGACCGCGCGGCCCCGACACTCAGCGGCGGCGAGGCGCAACGAATCCGTCTCGCCTCGCAACTCGGTTCGAACCTGCGCGGCGTCTGCTACATCCTCGACGAGCCGACCATCGGCCTGCATCCACGCGACAATTTGATGTTACTCGACACGCTGCACCAACTGGAGGCCAAGGGCAACACCGTCGTTGTGGTCGAGCACGATGAAGACACGATTCGTCGCGCTGAGCACATCATTGATCTGGGTCCCGGTGCGGGGACGAACGGCGGGCGGTTGATCGCCGAAGGAACAATCAAGGACATCATCCGCTGCGAAGAATCATTGACGGGGAAGTTGTTGCGCGAGCCGCTGCAGCATCCATTGAACAAAATACCGCGTGCGGGCACCACGAAGACGGTGGAGATCATCGGCGCAAACCTGCACAACTTGAAGAACGTACACGTGAAGATTCCGCTGGGGCGTCTGGTCTGCTTGTCCGGCGTGAGTGGCAGCGGCAAGAGCACGTTGGTGAGACAAGTTCTCCACGACAATTTGAAGTCGTTGGTAGGGGCCGACCGCCGGGCGGCCCGATCCGCCAAAGAACACGGCGCGCCCGGCGGTCGCGCCCTACCTCTCAGAGGCTGTTCGGAAATCCGCGGCGCGGAACACATCGCCCGCATCCTCGAAGTTGACCAGACCCCGATTGGCAAGACGCCGCGTTCCTGTCCCGCAACGTATGTAGGATTCTGGGATGAAATCCGCCAGCTATTCGCGGCCACACCCGAAGCGAAGATGCGCGGCTATGGTCCGTCGCGCTTTTCCTTCAATGTGGCCAGCGGTCGCTGCCCGGAGTGCGAAGGCCAGGGCCTCAAGAGAATCGAGATGAGTTTTTTGCCCGATGTCTCGGTCACGTGTGATGCGTGTCGCGGGAAGCGCTTCACACCGGAGACGCTCGATATTCGCTTCAAAGACAAGTCCATCGGCGATGTCCTGGCGATGAGCGTCGATGAAGCCGTGGAATTTTTTGCGGCGCACAGTCACATTCACCACAGCTTGAAATTACTGCAAGAGGTCGGGCTGGGTTATTTGACGCTCGGCCAGCAAAGCCCGACGCTCAGTGGTGGCGAGGCGCAACGGATCAAATTGGTCACAGAATTGGCGAAGGCGCGGACGATGGGAGAAGAGGGAAGAGAGAAGGGTAACAACGACGAATCGAACAAGTCGTCGCGCTCATCGCCCATCGCTCTTCGCCCTTCGACCCTCTACGTCCTCGACGAGCCGACCATCGGCCTGCATATGGCGGACGTGGAGAAATTGATTCGCGTGCTCCATCGCCTCGTCGATGCCGGCAACACGGTCGTCATCATCGAGCACAACCTCGACATCATCGCCGAAGCCGACTGGCTCATCGACCTCGGCCCCGAAGGCGGCGACGCCGGCGGAAAGATTGTGGCGCAAGGAGCACCTCAGGAGGTCACTCATGCGAAATCGCACACGGCGAAGTTTTTGAAGCATTTTTTGAAGGAGCGGCAGCGGTGAGGAGAGTCAACGGCACTCAGCTGGCTACAGATCACAATTCTGGCTCGCGTTGAGCGGTGTGCCAGTAATCCATGATTTCGACGGTGCGACGTTCGTGCTGGACACGGTAATAAATGAAATACGGCTTGCACGATAGTCGCCGCACGCCGGGCCGCTTATGGTACGGGGCACCCAATTCAGGAAACTCGGCGAGCAGTTCCGCGTGATCGACCAAACGCATTCCAAAGCGCAACGCCGCCTCCGGATTCTCTTGGGCAATGCGGGAAACGACTTGCTGGAGACGCTGGATGGCGCGCGGCGCGAAGATTACTTTGTAGCCCACTTGGCCACCCGTTCGCGGACTGTCTCGATGGGCACGCCCTGGCCGGCATCCAGTTCAGCAGCGGCCTTGTCGAGGGAAGCCAAAAGTACTGCCTCCTCCTGCTTGGAAAGAATCGGCTCGTCGCGCGATTGCAGCCAAGCCGTCAGCGCCGCCTGATCCTTCTGAGGCAACCGTTCGATGGCCTTCTGAATGTCAACAACCGTGCTCATCGCGATAAATATAGCATTTTCCGGCGAATGCGGCAATCCAATTCCCGTTCAAGAGTGGAAGTTGTGAGGGCGGATTGTCCAGGCTTGCCTCCAATTCTCCATCGGGTTTATCCTGCGTATCGAGGTAGGGAAGCGTGCCGACACGAACGAACGGAAAGCCAAAGGTGATTTGCACGGCTTCGGTCGAGCCTTCGAGGTTCGGCAAGCGAGTCCGGGGCTTAGGGAAGGCGCTATACAACAAGATCGATCGTCAAACAACGTATGAAGAGAAGCTGAGAATGCTTGGCGTCTTCGATCCAAATGTCTTGGCAAGCTGCAAGCGCTTTCGAGAGGCTCGAAACGATCTTATGCACGAGAAGGCAGTCGGTCTTGACGCATTGAAAACAGTGGACATTCGGAATGCGCAAGAGGAGGCAATGCTCGGTGTCGAGTTCGTCAAGTCCATCGGGAGCAAGTTTGAAATAGCTCAAGGAAGAAGAAGTTTGCGCACGTCTTCATAATTCCGCGCGACGAAATCAGCGCGGTTGAGTTTTTCGGGCGGGAGGCTGGAGGTGAGGCCGAGGCAGGTCATGCCGGCCATTTTGGCGGCCTGGATGCCGTGGATGCTGTCTTCGATGACACAGCAGGTGGAGGGACGCACGCCGAGTTTGCGGGCGGTCGTGAAATAGACCTCGGGATCGGGCTTCGGAAAGCGCACGTCTTCGCGGGCGACGATGATCTTGAAGTGCGGTCCCAGCCCGGAAATCTCCATGACAACGTCCGCGACGTGATGCGAGGAGCTGGTGGCCACGCCAAGCTTGTAACGCTTGGCGAGTTCGGGAACCAGGGCGTGCAATTCTTTGAAGACGGGCCGGCGTTCGCGCAGGTAGCCGAGGAAATATTTCAGTTTGCGCGCGGTGAGATCTTCGAGTTCATGCGGCAATTTGTGTTTTCCGATGAAATCACGCAACAGCGCGCCATCGGAACGTCCGTAGTATTCATGGAACACGATGCCGTGATCGTGTTTGCGCCCGAGTTCCTCGAACAACGTCTCGAATGCCTTCTGATGGAGCGGCTCGCTGTCGACGATGACGCCGTCCATGTCGAAAATGATGGCGGAGAATTTCTTCATCCGCGATGGACGCGGACCTGGACCTTGCCGGGCTGCAGGAACCAGTTCAGCAGAAAACTGATCACGCTGATGACCAGCGCGGCGCCCATGGCGGTCCAAAACGTGTCGATGTGAAAGGCGGGGATGAGCCAACTGACGAATTCGAGCATCAGGGCGTTGATGACCAGCGTGAAGAGGCCCAGTGTGAGGATGTTGATCGGCAGGGTCAGGATCACGACCAGCGGGCGCAGCCAGGTATTGACCAGCGACAGGACGACGGCGGTGGCGATCAGGGTCTGGTTGTTATCGAGACGAATGCCCTTGAAGATGGCGGTGACGACGACCAGCGCGAGCGCGTTGATCGCGAGTTTCGTGATGAGAATGAGGAATCGATACACCATCAGAGAGCGCTTTTTACAGTTTTCTTGTCATCCCCTCACCTTAATCCTTTGCCGCCCCGGCACGACTGGCGGCGTCTCGTCGGACTCGGCTTCCCCGGAGGGGAGAGGAAATCCGCACAGCGCAGATCACCCAGCATCTCCTCTCCCGTTGGGGGAGAGGCAGGGTGTGGGGTATGCTTTTTCGTCTCATGGCAGTGGTCGGTTAGGAACCCCGCATAGTAACGTGTCGCAGACTACATCTTCCATTTGATGGTACAGCCAATGGCGTGCGTGACGGGGTTGGCGACTTTCTTGTGGGCGAGGACGGCGTCGATGGCGGCGCGGAGATCGTGCGAGCGGACCTTGTCGGGATGCTGCCAGTTGTCGTCGACGCGCCCGATATAGCGCACTTCCAGTTTGGAGTTGAGCACGAAGACCTCCGGCGTGTATTCCGCGCCGTAGGAACGCGCCACCCGCTGCGTATCGTCGCGCAGGTAGGGAAAGTTGAACTGCTTTTTCTTGGCGCGCGTGACCATGTGGTCAAAACCGTCTTCGGGGTAGCCCGACGCGTCATTCGCGTTGATGGCGATAAGCTGCACGCCTTTCGCCGCGTAGTCCCGCTGGATCCCGATCAACCGGTCCTCGTAGGCCTGCACGTAGGGGCAATGATTGCAGGTGAACATCACCACCACAACTTTCTTGTCCTTGAACAAACTCAGCGAGCAATTTTTGCCATCCACTCCCGACAGAGAGAAATCCGGGGCGTGCTGACCGATTTCGAGTTTCTTCATTGTCTCACCAATGCCCAGTGTCCAACCCGTTGTTCCGCCGCTGTGCCGCTACCGTGGGGCAAAGCGTATGCAGCGCGCCCCCAAAGGTCAAGGCCTTGTTGACCCATGGGCGAAAGAGGTTGAGCGGGAGGCCCTTTTTTGTTAGAAACAAACACGTGATTGAAAACAATGCAGCTTCAATACCAAATTCGTGACGGATCTGCCAAGGAATCGTATTGAATAAAGAATCGCTTCCGCAACGCACGGCGCGCGCCCTGCGCGCCCAGGCCCCAGCCCTTGCCGCACACCGCATCACGATCGGTCTTGATGGATTCGTTGACGAAATCATCAGCGTCGTGGACAAACGCGAGTCGGCGGAGAAATTCAGCCGGGTGCCGACAATGGCGGCGTTTGGCGCGCGTATCAATGCCGCCGCGGGCAAGAGCGCAAATGCGGAACTGGTCGTCGAGCGCGTGAAATTGGGCGGCAACGGCCCGATCATGGCGAATGCGATGGCGGTGTTCGGCGCCCAGGTGACCTATATCGGCAATCTCGGGTATCCAAACCTGCACCCCGTTTTTGCGGAATTCGCGAAACACGCCACCGTGTACAGCATCGCCGAGCCGGGCCGCACCGATGCGCTGGAATTTGACGACGGGAAGATCATGATGGGCAAACATGCCTCCTTGCGCGATGTGAACTGGAGCAATCTCGTGGAGCGCATCGGACACAAAACGCTCGAAGAGTGTTTTTCGGCGGCCAGCCTGGTGGGACTCCAGAACTGGACGATGCTGCCGCACATGAGCGACATCTGGGAGCGCGTGCTGGCGGACATTTGCCCGAAGATGCCAGCGCAACCACGGCACACGTTCTTTTTCGATCTGGCCGATCCCGAAAAGCGTGACTACAAGGACATTCGGCACGCCATCGGGCTGATTAGCAAATTCCAGCGGTATTTCGACGTGTACCTCGGGCTGAATGAGAAGGAATCGTTTGAGATTGGCGACGTGTTGGGCTACAAGGGTGCGCAGGAAGGTGAAGCGGCGGTGGCAACGGTGGCACAGTTCATCCACAATCAGATCAAGACGTCCGGCGTGGTTGTCCATCCACGCGCCTATGCGGTCGCGGCGTCCACCGACGGCATTGTCAAAGTACAGGGTCCGTTCGTGGGACGACCGCTCATCAGCACGGGCGCGGGCGATCATTTCAACGCGGGCTTCTGCCTTGGCAGGTTGATTCACGCGGACAACGAGATGTCGCTCCAACTCGGGGTCGGCACCTCCGGCTATTACGTCCGCACCGCGAAGAGTCCGACCACCGATGAACTCGCCGACTTTCTGGAGTCACAGTAACCCATGCCACAGATCCTCACTGATAACCGGGAACTCATCGGCTTGCTCGTCCTGCTCGGGGTGTCAATGGTCACCAGCCTCTTGCTGCACTGGCTCGTGATCTGCCGGCGTCTCTACCGCCATGGCGCGCGGTTCCCGACGGGCCTGCTGTTTTGGCGCGTGTTCCGCGAGCTGCGGCAGTACAAGGACCTGGTCACTGCGGGTGGAAAGCCGCCCACGTTTTACTTCTACGGATTTATTCTCGCGTGGTTCAACCTGCTGCTCGCCTTCGGCATCGCCCTGCGCATCCTCTGGATCCAGTCGCCGCATGGTGGCGGCTAGGAACCTGCTCCATCCAGGCGGGGATGCGGGTGCGCCGCTTTCGGGTTGCTTCTTGCGCACGCCGTGACGCCTCTGTTATTTTGCGACCACATCATGAGCGTCCGCGTCAGAATCGCGCCGAGCCCCACCGGTTTTCTACACATCGGAATCGCGCGCACGGCGTTGTTCAACTGGCTGTACGCCCGGCACACGGGCGGCGCGTTCGTGCTGCGCATTGAGGACACCGACGCGGCGCGCAACACGGAGGCTTCGTTGCGCACGATTCTCGACGGACTGCGCTGGCTCGGGTTGGATTGGGACGAAGGCCCCGAGAAAGGCGGGCCATATGGACCATACTTCCAATCGCAGCGCGCCGACATATACCGGAGCCGCATTCAGGAATTGAAAGACAAGGGCCTGGCCTACGAGCGTGAGGGCGCGATCCGATTCAAAATGACCCGCCAGCCGATCGAAGTGACCGACCTCATCGCGGGCAGTGTGGTGCGCCCGCTCAACGAGGCGGAAATGCTCGACCCTGATTTTGTGATCGTGCGCAGCGACGGGAATCCGGTGTTTCATTTCGTCAATGTTGTGGACGACCTCGAGATGAAGATTACACATGTCATCCGCGGCGAGGACCATTTATCGAACACGCCGAAGCACATCGCTTTGTTCCGCGCGTTTGGCGTCGAGCCGCCGAAGTACGCGCACATCCCAATGATCTTGAATCCCGATGGCACCAAGATGAGCAAGAGCGACCCCGACGCTGCCAAAGCGCGCCTCGCCTCGCTGCAGACGTACGTCGAGGACGGCTACGTACCAGAGGCGGTGCGCAATTACCTGTGCCTGCTCGGTTGGTCGCCAAAGGACAATCGCGAAGTCCTACCGATCGACGACATCGTCAAACTTTTCGATCTGCCGCAAATCCTGCGCAACAACGCGCGTTTCGACTCCTCGAAGTTGACCTGGATGAATGGGGAATATATCCGCGCAATGGCGATCGACCGCTTCATTGAGCTGGCACGACCGTTCGCGGGCGGCCACGACGACCCGAAAGTCCTCGGACTCGTGAAGGAGAAGATCAAGTTACTGAAAGAGTTGCCCGACTGGGTCAACTATTTCTTCACCGAGGAATACCCGTTCGACCCCGAGGCTGTAAAAAAATCGTGCAGCGCGCCGCAGACAAGCGAGAGACTGACGAAGCTCGCCGAAAAGTTTGCCGCAGTCAGCTTGTGGGACGCCGCGAGCCTCGAAGTGGCGTTGAAAGCGCTCGCCGTGGAGATGGGCGTCAAGACCGGCGAACTCATCCACCCCTGCCGTGTCGCCGTCAGCGGAAAATCGGCGGGACCATCGCTGTACCACATGCTGGAAGTCCTCGGTCGCGACCGCGTGCTGACACGGCTGCGGCGCGGCGCGGACCGATTTCGCAGTAACTCATAGAGACAAAAAGGTGAGAAGCGAAAGGATTCGGAGTTGACGCGTTTGAAGGAATTCTCTCCTCTCCCCTTGGGGGAGAGGATTAAGGTGAGGGGTGTCGCGGCTTTGAAAACGCTAAACAAACCGCTCGTCAAAGCACTTCGTCGGCACCCGACGGAGGCCGAGAAAAAACTTTGGCGCCATCTGCGAAACCGCCAAATCTCAGGGGCTAAGTTTCGCGGCCAACAGCCGTTTGGGCCATACATTCTGGATTTTTATTGCGCTGAATCAAAATTGGCCATTGAGTTGGACGGTGGGCAGCACGGCATGACGAAACATACCAGACAGGACGAGCAACGTGACGAGTATCTGAAACAGGAAGGCGTGACTGTTTTGCGGTTTTGGAACAATCAAATCTTTGAGGAGGTTGAAGGAGTTCTCGATATGATTTACGCGACTCTGGAAAGCCGAACCCCTCACCCTAACCCTCTCCCCCAAGGGGAGAGGGGCCAGCCCCCCGCGAAGCGAAAAATTTCACCTGGGTACCCGAAACTTCTCCTGGAAGATGACAGGGGCGAGCCGTCCGCGAAGCAAACGGTTTCGGCTGGGCATCTGAACCCTCTCCCGCGAACAGACAAGGGAAAAAAGAATAGCCGCGCTTGATGAATCCATTGCGCATCCCATGACGCTGCCGAATAAAATTACGATTGCGCGAATTCTGCTGATCCCGATCTTCGTGTGGTTGACGCTGGATTACATCCGCGATTACCAGAAAGAGCAGGAGTTGGAGTGGGAGCGGGTGCTGGCTTGCGTGGTCTTCGCCATCGCCGCCATTTCCGACGCGGTGGACGGCTATATCGCGCGCCGGTATCATCAGAAAAGCGAACTGGGTACGTTCCTCGATCCGCTGGCCGACAAGATTTTACTGATCTCCGCGTTGATTCTGCTCAGCATCCGATTCAAGGACGGCACGCCGTTCGACCAGTTGCCGCTGTGGTTTCCCGTGCTGGTGATCAGCCGCGATCTGATGTTACTCGGCGGGACGGTGCTGATTCATATGTTGGCGGGGCACGTGACCGCCCGACCGCGCATCGTGGGCAAGTGCGCGACATTTTTCCAGATGATCACGCTTGGCTGGGTGCTGCTGAAGGTCGAGCGCCCGTCCTATCAATGGCCCCTCTATGGGGCCGGCTTCTTCACGCTCATCTCCGGCATCTGGTACATTTTCGACGGCGTCAAACAACTCAGCCTTCACGAGCAGAAGAAGTAGCTCCGCCGCGAATACATTTTCTTTGGATTCGCCAGCGCGTTCAACCATACTTGCGCCGCCGGATTGAGGAGGACGCAACCATTTCATCTATGACCGACATACATCCGTCAGGTACCTAGGTCGTGCTGTTGGGGACAGGGAATCCGAATGCCGATCCGTTGCGGTCGGGGCCGGCGGTCGCGATTGTGGCGAATGGGACGGCGTATCTGGTGGACTTCGGTCCCGGGGTGGTGCGGCGCGCGGTGGCGGCGGAGATAAAGGGTGTGAAAGCGCTGGCGAAGAAGATGAGACCGGTGTTACTGGTGCTCTATCATCAATTGTTCTTCGGCACGACCGAAAGCGCGTTGGTTGGCGAGATCCAGCGCCTGTACGACGGCCCGGTGGTTTCAGGGCACGATTTGGATGTGTATTAGTCCTGTCAGGCGAACTGGCTCTTACGAATACCGACAAACACCCGCACCGTCACTCTTGCGTCGGGGCGGTGTTTGAGTCAAGGTGGGGAGTGGGTGGGCAGGGCACAGCAGCGGAGACTGGACGAGGGCGCGTGCTGTGGGTATTCTCCCGCAAAACAATGGAAGGGCATACCAAGATGAAACATTTTTCAATGGTTTCTGTGACCGCGTTCGCCATGGCTGTATTGGCGACCTCGGGTTGCTCGAAGAAGGACTCCGAGCAAGCCCCCCCGCCACCCCCGTCCATGACGCTCCCAGCAACAACGCTGCCCCCGTCGTTACCGCCCCTCTCGACGTCAACCAAGACGGCGGCACCGCCCGTGTCTGAAGTTTCAACATCGGCGCCCGCGACCGACGAGGAGACACCGGAGCAACTCGCAGCGAAGGTGAAACAGTTGGAGGCCGATTATCAGCGGGAGGCGGACTTCCAGAAGCGCGTCGGGCTCATCTACGAGCTCAGCTCGACGGATTCGTCGAACGTCGTTGACGCCCTTGGCCGGCTGTTCCTCAATGAAAAGGACCAGGAACTGAAAATCGAGTTGATCAACTCGCTGATGGACGTTGACGGCCAGAACGACAAGAAACTGGCGATCCTCAGCAGCGCCCTCCGGGGCGATCAGCCGAAGGAGGTGCGCCTGGAAGCAATCGACGGCATGGGCGACGTGGAAGACAAACGGGGGATTCAGGTGTTGCAGCTATACGCCAGCGACCCCGACGAGGACGTTCGGGATGGCGTCAAAGATACCATCGAGCAGTTGGAAACCGCAGTGGCGCAACCACCAACGCCCGGGCAACCGCCACCGACCACGCCATAGCGTTGGGGGCGTTCAAGTTAATCATTGACGGGGGCGCTTGGTTCCGCTAATTTTCACGCCCCTTCCCAAGAGGAAAGAGGACACACTCATGTATGCAGTAATTCGAACAGGTGCCAAGCAGTACCGCGTGCAGCCCGGCGACGTTTTGGAGGTCGAACTCCTCGACGGCGAGAAGGGCAAGGACATCGCGCTGGAGGACGTGTTGTTGGTGGCCGACGGCGACAACGTGCAGGTCGGCAAGCCCAACGTCAAAGGCGCGCGTGTGACCGCCGAGGTCATTGACGAGGACAAGAAGGGCGCGAAAGTCATCGCCTTCAAATTCCGTCGTCGTGAAGGCTATCACCGCAAACGCGGCATCCGCCCGCACCATACCGTTTTGAAAATCAAAGAAATCGTTGTAAAGTAGCAGATGTTGTAGCCGCGTGCCCTCACGCGGCGGAGGTTTTCGTCATGGCCCATAAAAAAGGACAAGGCAGTTCACGTAACGGACGCGACAGCGTCAGTAAACGGCTCGGCGTGAAACGATTTGGCGGCGAACTCGTCACCGCCGGCAGCATCATCATCCGCCAACGCGGCGCGCGTTTCCTCGCCGGCAGCAATGTCGGCATCGGCCGCGACTGGACCCTGTTTGCCCTGGCCGAAGGTCACGTCCGCTTCGACCGCAACGGTCGCCGCGTCAACATCGACCCCGTCGCCGCGCCTGCTGGCAAGTCGTAAGGCGATTTTTCGCGCGACAAGGTTGCCGGCAACACCGCCGTATGTCTCGCTGCTTCTGGTATTGAAGCGAACCCGCTCTGCTGGCAAGATACCCGCCACGATGCCGCGACGTGAACTCAAGTATCCCCGACAGGTTGTCGAATGGCTCGAAGACTGGGGCCGAATCTTGACGGAGCCTGGTTCCCTCATCTTGATCGGGTCGGGGGGTCTGTTGTGGCACGCATTCGAGAGAGGCATTCAGCAACCGTTGCCTGAGAACAGCATGGACGTCGATCCCATCACCGAGGATGAGGCCGTGGCGAGACTGGGCTACGATGCAATGATCGGAAGCGAGTTTGAATTGAATCACGGCTGGCACGTGAATCTGATGCCCCAGGAGGTCCTACGTGAACTGCCGAAAGGCTGGGAGCCTCGCGCGAGCCGAAAAACATACGGACATTTGACTGTTGTGGTTCCATCACCGGAGGATTTACTCGATCCAAAGCGCCGCCGCGGCGAGCCCCGGGACTTGAAACACGCTCAATGGGCGCGCACAGTAGGGCTAACGACGTGAGTGCGATCACAAATTATGATGATCTTGCCCGCTTGGAGTACGGGCGCATCTTATGGCGCAACCCGCGCGATCGCCAACAGCTCATCACCCATTGGACTGACTCGCGGCACCCCTATCGCGAACGATTCCTGGAACAGCGGGAGCTCATCGAATTGATCCTCACCTCGGCAGAAAGCGAAGAAGACCTTGACGCAAAATTGCGCGCTCGTGGTGCGAGTTTCCGCGCAGTGCTACGGGAGATACCCCCCGTCTTCGGCTCGTTCTGGCGCCACTGACTGTTAGTGAAATCCGCTTCGACAGGAATGGTTGCCTCTTGTTTGAGGCAGTTTAAGCCAGACGATTGTCCTTTTTCATTTTACCCTCGAAGACTGTCGATCTGACGCAGCGCATTTGTTTGTGGTAAACTCCACACATGATTGCGTTGGCCACATTGACAGGCAAAGCGACATCGGGCGCGAATCTTTCGCGCGACGACGTGGCGGACGCCGTGCGCGCGTTGCTCTATGAGACAGTGGCGGAAGAGAGCAAGGCTGAGTTTCTCACGGCGTTGGCACGCAAGGGCGAGACGGCGGAGGAAATTGCGGCGTTCGCCTTGGAACTGCGCGCGCGGGCGGTGGACCCACAGATTGATCCGGCAAAATTCGGCGGCGTGGTGCTGGACGTGGTCGGAACCGGCGCGGACATGGCGCAGACGTTCAACATTTCATCGTGCGTGATCTTTGTCGCCGCGGCGGCGGGCGTGGCGGTGGCCAAACACGGCAATCGCGCCGTCACCAGCAAAAGCGGCAGTGCTGACGTTCTGGCAGCGCTGGGCGCGAAGATCGAACTTTCACCGGAAGCGGCGCGGCGTTGTCTGGAAACAACGGGCGTAGTATTCCTTTTTGCGCCACACTACCATCCCGCGTTCAAAGTCATTTCGCCCGTGCGCAAGAAGCTGGCGGAACGCAAACAGCGGACGGTGTTCAATATCCTCGGTCCACTGGTCAATCCCGCGCGTCCAACCCACCAACTGGTCGGCGTGTTCGACCGCGCGCTGGTGGAGAAATTCGCCGAGGTCCTGCGCCTGCTCGGACTCAAACACGCCATGGTCGTGCATGGCGATGGACTCGACGAATTGTCCACGATGGGCGTCAATACCGTGGCGGAGGTGTGGGCCGGACGCATCGAGCAGACCGAGCGCGATTTTCGCGTGCCGCACACATCGTGGCGCGGGGTGACGGTCAAACCCGATGAATTGCTCGGTGGTGACCCGGCGACGAACGCCGGGATCGTCCGCGACGTGCTGAGCGGCAAAGACCGCAGCGCGCGGCGTGACATTGTGCTGCTGAACGCGGCCGCGGCGCTCGTCGTTGCCGAAAAGGCGGTCGATTTTCCCAGCGGCTGGGATCTGGCGGCGGAATTGATCGACAGCGGCGCGGCACGGGACCGGCTGGAACGATTTGTCGCGGCGACGAATCAGGGGTAAACTCACCTGTGCGAGCGGCTTTGGCCAAACCACTGGATTGGTGCACGATTCAACTGGCGCGGTTGAACGTGCGCGACGCCGTTGGCAAGGACGGACTGGCGGCCAGGGCCCAGGCGTTGATGGATCATCCCGATTTCCTTTGTGATTTCGTTGCCGCGCCCGACGATTTCCGGTTCGTCACGAAGCGCGCATTTCAATTCACTTCACCGGTCAAGTCTCCGTGGGGACGAAACAACACGGTGCATGGCCGGCTGTATACGGCATCGAGCCGGTGGCAGGACAAGCCGACGGTCGTTCTGCTTCATGGGTGGAATGCCCAGACCGCGTATCGCACGTTATTCCCCCACCTGGCCCGACGCCTGATAAAACGGGGCGTGAACGTGGCCATGTTCGAGTTGCCCTACCACAGCCAGCGCAAGCCGCGCGGCAAAGGAGCTGTCAAAAACTTCTTGTCGGGCGATCTGGTACACGTCGTGCGGGCGGCCCATCAGGCGATTGGCGACGCGCGGGCCCTGGTCGCGTGGCTGAAGGGACAAGGCTGCCCGCAGGTCGGATTATGGGGGATCTCGCTCGGAGCGTGGTTGAGCGGATTACTGGCCTGCGCGGATTCGCACGTGAATTTCGTCGCGCTGATGACACCGGTGGTGCGCATGGATCGCCTGATCGCCGAGGTGGATTTCTGCGCACCGATTCGGCGCAGTCTCGGGGGTGTACCAGTGCGATTTGATTCGATGAATTTGAAAACCCACCATCCAAAAGTCGCGCCCGAAAACATCCTGATTGTGGCGTCCGAACATGATTTGTTCGCCCCCATTGAGACGGTCGAGGAACTTTGTGAGGCCTGGGGTGTTACAGAACTGTGGCGGCCGCGGCATGGTCACATCAGTGTCCTGCTGTCGATGCCGGTGATGGAGCGCACCCTCTGTTGGGTCGCGCGGAAAGCCGGGCCGGGCACACAGTAGAAATGGTGCACGAAAGCCTGCATTGGGAATGCGCCGTAATCGTTCGTTTTCTCTGTACATTTGAAGTGGTTGCAGGCATTTGAATTGCTATTGAGGCATTCGGATATGGCTGAGAAGCGTGATAAATCAGTGATTCGTCTCGATTACGCCGCGCTGGGCGACAGCGTGACGAGCGAGACGGAGATTCCCCTTGAGCTGGTCAAGAAGGCAAAGGGATTTCTCGGCCGTGCCGCAGCCCGTCAGGAGATTTTGCATTTGATGGACAATGCCCTGCGCGTGCACGCCGCGGAGGTCGCCGCGCGTCAGATTAACCCGGCGGATCTCTATACCGTCGGCCAGCATGCTCTGGAGGAAGCCATCAAGCTTTATGAGTTCAAGCAGGGCCAGCCGTTCCGCGAGTTCGCCACTGCGTTTGCGCGGCAGTCTATGATCCATGCGAAGAACAAAGCCGTTCCGGCCGCGACCCCGATGCGACCACCGCCCCTGCGCGACGGGTTGTTGGGGAAGAATCCCCCACCGTCCAGACCGCCGGCCAAGTCGGAATAGAATTGCATTCGTCCTCCGCTCGTCGCATCTTGTTGATCGTTATGCTTATCAGCAAGAAGATCAACGACGCGATCAACCAGCAAATCGGCAACGAATTCGGCGCTTCGCTACAGTACGTGGCCATTGCCGCGCACTTTGACGAAGAGGCATTGCCGCAATTGGCCGCGCACTTCTACCAACAGGGCGAGGAAGAGCGCGACCACGCCATGCGCTTCGTGAAGTTTCTCGTCGAAACCGATGGCGAAGTGGTTATCCCCGCGGTGAAGGCGCCCAAGCACAAATTCGCCTCGGCGGAGGAAGCCGTGAAGTTGTCGCTCGACTGGGAGGTCGAGGTGACCCAGCAGATTCACAACCTCGTCGATCTCGCCAAGAAGGAAGTCAACTACACGACCGATAACTTCCTGCAGTGGTTCGTCAAGGAACAGCTCGAAGAGGTTTCCTCGATGGACAACCTTCTCAAAGTGATTCGCCGGGCCGGTGAAGACGGATTGCTGCGTGTGGAAGAGTATCTGGCCCGAAAAGGCGGCCAGAAATCGCTGAGCGCCGACGACCTCACCTGAGCGAAATTGGCGACGGACGTTCGCGCGAACCGTGACCGTATGGTTCAGGAGCAAATCGAAGCGCGCGGCATCACGAATCCCGCGGTGCTCGCTGCGATGCGCAAGGTCCCGCGGCACGAGTTCGTGCCTGACCGCTGGATCGAAGCCGCTTACGAAGACCATCCGCTCCCCATCGGCTACGAGCAAACCATTTCCCAGCCCTATATCGTCGCACTGATGACGGAATTGCTGCAGCCGACCGAGGGCGCGAAGGTCCTGGAGGTCGGCACGGGCTCGGGATACCAAGCCGCGATTCTGGCCGAAACCGGTGCGGAGGTGTATTCCATCGAGATCATCGAGCCGCTCGCCACGCAAGCCGCCGAACGTCTCCAGCGTCTCGGCTACAAGAAGATCCACGTCAAACACGGCGATGGTTATCGGGGATGGTCGGAGCATGCCCCGTTCGATGCGATCATCGTGACCGCCGGTGCCGATCACATTCCACCCCCTCTCGTGGAACAACTCAAGCCGGGCGGTCGCATGGCGATCCCCGTGGGCGACCCGCGCGGCGAGCAATCCCTGTTGGTCGTGGAGAAAGATATCAGCGGGAGAATTTCAACCCGCAACGTCGCTTCCGTCTTGTTCGTACCGCTGACGCGCCAGCCACGCATGTGACGGGTTCGACCTCCGCGCGGGGGCCGCAATTCCTCACCCATGGGGCGGCACCTTCCCGCCGTCCGTCATTCCGAGCTTGTCGAGGAATCTCTCCGTGCGTCGATTGGCTACGGAAGAGTATAAGCAAATGGGGAAGTTCTGCTGAGGGCGTGGGCTATTGCGGCCCACAATTCTAGGTGGGGGTGGGTGCCAAGTTAGAGCGTGGCCATGAGTTTGCTATTGCTCGACAGGACCTGCAGTGACAGAGTTCGTTTATGAGGAAAGGCCCCTGCATTCCTTCTGCCACCCGAAACTGGAAATGGCTTGCCGGCGTTTGCGGTGTGGCGTACGTCATTTGGTTTTCTGCGCTCTGGGACGTGTGGAACTGGGCCGATTGGATCGGGTTCTTCGCCGGGGTTGCGGTGGTTCTCGGAGTGTTGGTCGCCGCTTGCATGGCGTTTCGATCAAGGGTCCCCGTATTATCAAACGCCCCGATTACGCGGAAGTATCCCCAAGGAACGACTACCACTTTTTTCATCTGCGGATTGTGGTTATTTTCTTCTGTCAGTTCTACCGTGCGTCCTACTGCCGGCTCTGTGGGTGCGACATTCCCTCTCATCCTCGTGATCCTCGTCATCTGGATACGGGGCTTCGTTCGGATTTTTACCCAATGGAAGCTGTATCGGTATCGAACATTGATTCCATTTGCAACGTGTATCATTGTCGGAGTGTTGGGATTCGAGGCGACGGCGCCGCTTAACGAAGCCTTGTTCTGGCACTGGCGACTCCCCGGGTACGAAGCAACCATCCAGAAGATTGAATCCGGCAGAATTCCTGTGTCGGGGGAAGGAAGACCGCTTTCACCCAATGAATATGACAACAGGCTTGCCTTAAACGCATGGGCAGAACGGGACGACAAGGGGTCTTTGATCGTCACATTCCTTTACGGCGACACAAGTGCAGTTGGTCTGCACGATGCATTTGTTTACTGCGAATCCGGGCAGCTTTCAGCCAACGATGAGAAAATTTGGCGTTGGAAGATGAGACTGAATGACAAATGGTTTCAGGTCGAGTCTTAAAGCAGTTCACATCCTTGACTTGCATTGGATGTTTCCTGAACCTGCGACTTGGGCAACGGTGGTCATGGGCATCGCCGCTCGTCCTAATTCGCTGGATGGTTGGCAACCGTCAGAAGCTCAAACGTCAGGGTTCGCAAATTATCCAAAGCGGGGGAGCTAATTCTTTCTTTTGTGGCCACTTACTGACCGGCTTTCCCGTGTCCTGCGGCTGCAGGTATTGTCAGGCACTGTTACTCAATTGGCGTGGAGGCCAGCACGGGGTAGACGCCGTTGGTGGCCACGCCGGTGAGGTAGAAGAACGTGCCGGACTGGTCCGACTCAAATTTCCATGTCAGTTTGACCGTGGTCGATTTACCTTTCTTGAGGGCCTTTTACCTTTCTTGAGGGCCTTCATCTTCTTGAACGAAGGGAACGGGCCGACGCCGTCGTCGAAGACGCTACCTTGTCCCACGAACAGGGCAACCGTGAAGGCGGGGGTATTCGTCACCCCGGCATTTGTGATCACGATATCCGCAGTTACCGTGCAATTGGTTGTGGTACTGGTTCCCTTCGTCTTGTCTTTGCACGTTTGCTCGACATTGGAGAAAACCACCGTAACCAGAGACGACGACGGCGGCACGCTGCCTCCGGCACCGAGATCCAACATAAAGACGGTGCCCAGATCGGAAGTGCCGCCCTGGTCTGTGAAGCCGAAGAGATTCGTGCCGACCAGGGTCAGCGAGCTGTACGGGCTGGGGAACAGGCCATTACCGCTTCCGTTGGCGAAGGAGTACACGATTCCGTACCCCAAGCCGTTCGTACTGATCGAGAAGATCGTGCCCAGGCCGTTCGCGCCACCTTCCGATGATGTCCCGTAAAGACTTCCGTCGACCAGGGTCAGACCGGTTCCCGTATCGTTCGCATCGTCGCCAATAGCGCCAACGGTATGCAGCACATGGAATCCAGTGCCGTCCATGTTGATCGCGTAGAGCGTGCCGTTGCTCTGGCTGCCCCCACCCTTTTGCGTTAGACCGAAAAGCATCGAATCCACCACCGTCACCGGTCCAGGGAATGAACCATCCGCGCCGCCGGTGAACGTGTGCAGGACTTGAAACCCGGTGCCGTTGGTGCTGACCGCGAAAATCACACCCTGATCGGCGCCGCCGGCCGGAGGCGTTACGCCGAACAGCGTGTCGCCCGTGGGCGTCAAGGGAGCGTCCGGGCCTCTTCCGTCGCTGCCGCCGGTAAACGAGTGCAATACCTGAAAGTTGGCGGCGTTGGTGGTGATCGAATAAATCACGCCGTCGTTATTGGTGCCGCCGTCCAACGTCACGCCGTACAGGGTGTCACCGACAAGGATCAGTGAGGTGCTCTGGAAGGGTTCGGCGCCGTCATTGTTGCCACCTTCAAGGTCATGCAGGACTTGAAAATTCGCGCCGTTGGTGCCGACCGAAAATATCAGGCCGTTGTCAGGGAATCCTGCGGTTCCGTACAGCGTGTCGCCACCCAAAACCACCGATCCATCCGGGCAACAGCCGTCCTCGCCGCTCCCGCTAAAAGAATGCAGAATCTGAACGTCAGCGCCGTTGGTGCTGACTGAAAAAACCACGCCCTGATTGTTGGTGCCGCCGCCGCGGGCCACGCCGAAGAGAGTGTCACCGGAACTTGTGGGGCTGCCCAGCAGATGGGCCGCATCGTTGGTGCCACCGGTGAACGAGTGCAGGAACGTCACCGTCCGCGCTCCCGCGGGTGTTGGTTGGTACGCCAAGAACCACACGACCATCGGTATGATCGCCACAAAAAGTCACCGACAAAGTTTCATACTAATCTCGCTCCCTACTCGTCCTGCCCGTTTTTCGCAGCATCTGACCGCCATTTCAGATGCGCCGCACCAATACCGCCAACGTGCTGTGGAAAATTCTAGCACGCTGATTTTGCCTGTCCAGTAGGAACACTGAGGGCACCGGATTGACTCGGAATATCGAGGCCCACAATTCCAGGTGGGGCGTCGATTCCCTTTTGTGCTTTCCTCGCGATTCCATCAGAGGTTTAATGGGGGCTCGACCGCGTGACCCATGAACACCATTGTCGAACTTCATGATTCAACAGTCACCGAGATTGCCAAGAGGGAAGGCACAGCGATTGTGCATTTCTTGCCTGCGTGCCTTCACAGGTCGGAAGGGCGCCCGGGGTTTGACTCTGGCACTTACTGGGTTCAAAACGCTCGGTTGATTTTCGCCGATGCAGCCGTCAACGGAGGTATTCCCGATCTGCCATGCGACGTCATGGGTGGCGAGTTGGTTATTGGCGGCGAGCAGTACGACAATGAGATTCCCGTACCTCTGGAGGTCACAGAACCTGCCGAGTTGCGCCTCATTCTCGATTCAGTCCACACGGTGACAATCACTGGCCGAGGTGTCCGATTGGAGTTGTATGGCGAGCCGAAGTATGTTCAAGACTTCCCACCCAAGTCAGTGCAATCTAACCCGTGATTGGAGGCAACGCCGCTTGGCGCCTTCAGTTCCACACTCGCGGCTGACGCCGTTGTTCCAGCGTGGCTCAGTTCTTGTCGTCAGGCGAACAAAGCTTTAGATAGCGAGCCAGCCTCTCGGAAGTTCGACGACAAGGTTCGCCAATCGTCCAAAGCGGGGAGACAATTCCCTCCCCCAACCCACTACGGCCTCCGGGGGCAACTGGTGGATTTCACAATCCCGAGTCAAGGACTGAGCGGACGAGTTCGTTGAGGGACTCGATATCGTAAGGCTTTTGCAGGTAGCCGAGGCAACCGTGCTGGAGCATCCGCTTGCCTTCCTGGTCTTGACTGTAGCCGCTGGAGACAATGACGCGCACGTCCGGGTCGATTTTTTTCATGCGCGCAAACAGCTCCGGCCCGCTGATCCGCGGCATGACCATGTCGGCGATCACCAGATCGATTTCGTCCTGGCGATCCCGGTACGTTGACAACGCCGAGGCGCCGTCGCCGGCACACAGGACCTTGTAGCCTTTCGCTTCGAGGCCGATTTGGGCCATCTCACGGATGACCTCTTCGTCCTCGGCGAGCAAGATGCACTCGTGACCGCCGCGTATTGCCCCTGGCAGCGGCGCAGGCGCCGCCCCCATCGTTTTCTTCGTCGCCGGGAGGAAAATCTCGAACAACGTCCCCTGCCCCGGGTGGGATTCCACGCGAATTTCCCCGCCGAAGCTTTTCACGATACTCAACACCATCGATAACCCCAGTCCGGTGCCTTTGCCGGGCCGTTTGGTGGTGAAGAACGGCTCGAAAATGTGCGCGAGCGTGGCCGTTTCCATGCCGCAACCCGTGTCGCGAAATCCAAGCACGACGTAGTCGCCGTCGGGCAGGGAAAATGTGGGGCGAAACGGATCGGCGGCGTCCAACATGACGTTGCGGGTCGTAATCGTCAGGATGCCGCCTTCGGGCATCGCATCGCGCGCGTTGACCGCGATATTGAGGAAGACCTGCTCGAGTTGCGAGAGATCGACCTCGATGGATCGGAGTTTTTTGGCGAACTGGCGCTGGATCAGGATCGACTTGTCGAAACTGCGGTCGAGCATCTTCAGCGTCTGCTCAATGCAATCGTTGGGGTTGGTCACCGCCACATGCGGCCCTTCGCGGCGCGCGAATGAGAGCAGTTGCTTGGTCAGGGCCGCGCCCCGGTGCGCGCTGCTTTCCGTAGCTTCGAGGTAGCGATACGTGGGGCTGGCGGGATCGGTTTGCTGTTTCACGTAACTGGCGCAGGCCAGAATCGCGGCCAGCACATTATTGAAATCGTGCGCGATGCCGCTGGCCAGCGCGCCGATGGATTCGATCTTCTGCACCTGGGCGAGTTCGCGATACAGCTCCTCAGCCTGCACGGCGCTGGCCACAATGTTGGCGACGGTTTGCATCTCGGCAGCCAATGACTGTGAAATATCGCGTGGCTCGCGGTAGAAAATGCCGATGAGGCCGACGAGTTCCTTCCGTCGGACCACGGGACTCAAGACGGCACAACCGGTGCGTTCGCGCCCACACACCCCTGCGAGAGTGGGCGATACCTCTTGGGAGACATTCGGCGTAATGATCTGGCGCGGGTCGTTGGGCGTCTGTTCAAACGCGGGAAACAACCAGTCAAATGCTTCGAGTTGCTGAAAGCTGTGCCCCGTGAAACCACAGGCTCCCTTCAGGACGAAACGCCTGTGCCCATTATTCTCCACCATCCAGGCAGCGACGACTTCGGCCTCAAATAGCTGGGCGATCTTCTCCAGGACTTCCGTCGAGATTTGCGCGACGTCGAGTTTATCGATCAGGTCGCGGGAGATTTGGTTCAAGGTGGATTGCCGCTGGAACGCAAGACGTTGGGACAACTCGATTTCCCGGCCGCGGGTGACCTCGAGTTCTTCCTGGTTGCGTTGCACGCGTTGGACGTACAAATACGTCTCCGCGCCGGCCAGGGACAGAAGCAACAAGGATGCGCTGCTGAGCGGAAGGCTGACCTGGACCCACGAATCGCTGTCATTGTTCAGCCGCCCAATGAGCATGTAGGAGAGCGTGATGACCAGGGCCATCCCATAGAGTCGCGCGCGTGGCGACCATTTCCGCACATCGAGCTTGATGGCTGTTGACTGCGTCATGGCAGAGTCCTTACGTGGCAGTGACATTTTTGAGCAGGGAATGTGCCGACCCCAAGAATTGCGAAACAGGCGTCGTTCCGCCTGTTTTTCTGTCAAAATCCCCGCACGTTTGCGCTTCTCGGGGCCAGTGACCGGCGCGCAAGCAAACTTGCAACAAGCAATTCTGTGAGATTGCACCCTACAGCGTGTGCCAGCACCGTTGTCCATCGGCCTGTTTCGGGCACGGATAGTGCGCCTGGGTGGTATAGAGGCAGCAAGTGTTTGTGTGGCAACACCGGCAGATTTTCGGATTGCCGACGCCGCGGATTATCAGTATGAACTGGGCCAGCCCCAAAAGATGCGTGGAAGGAGGGAGCGTCCGGGGTCAGCGAAGGTTGGACGTATTTTCTCATGAAGCCTAAGACACGATTGTGGCTGCGAATAATCCTCACCCTGCTGTTGGGGGGCGGCGTGTATCTCATCCTGCGCAACTACGAGCAGACGTTTGTCTACGCCCCGAGTCCGTTCGTAACGAAAACCCCCCGCGACGCCGAGATGGCGTTTGACAATATCGCGCTCGTGGCGGAGGACGGCGTCAATATTCAAGGGTGGTTCATCCCGGCCCAGTCGCCGGAGTCGACCACCAATTCATCCACTCCGACGCTGCTGTTCTTCCACGGCAAGGCGGGCAACATCAGCGATTGCCTGGAAAAGATCCACCTCTTTCACGACATGGGGTTGGATGTGTTCATCATCGACTATCACGGCTACGGCAAAAGCGGTGGTGAGCCGAGTGAAAGTGCGCTGACCAGTGACGCGTTGGCGGCCTATTTCTACCTTACCGAGCAACGCCACTTGAAACCGGAGCGGATCTACCTGTACGGCCAGGACATTGGTGCGGGGGTGGCGATCGGTCTGGCCGCAAAGGTGTCCGCAGCCGGGCTGATTACCGAAGGCGCCAACGCATCCGTCATTCAGAAAATCAAGGACGACTGGCCGTTGATTCCCTGGGAGTATTTGCTCAGCAACCAGTTCGATTCGCTCACGAAGATTAACGAAGTCCACATCCCTGTGTTGCTGCTCCACAGCAGCGAGGATGAGGTCGTGCCATACAGCGATTCGCGCCGCCTCTATATGTTGGCACACGACCCGAAGGAACTCGTGGAGATTCACGGCACGCACCGCGAGGCGTTCGTCAAGTCGTTCGACGCCTACTACGACAAAGTAGAGCATTTTGTGTTCGGCCACGCCCAAAACAAACCGACGGAGGGTTCATCCTCAACGGAAACCAACGCGCCTGCGTCCAAAGAACCGTCGCCATGATCAAGACAATCGGGATTCTTCTGCTGGCGTGGTTCGCCACATTGCCCCCGGCGCTCGCGGTCGACATGCTTCAACCCGAACAACTCCGATCCGGCATGAAGGGTTATGGCATGTCGGTGTTCAAGGGCACGAAACCGGAGCGCTTTGAGGTCGAAGTGGTCGGCGTTTTGAAGAATGCGCTGCCCAAGCAGGACATCATTCTCATCCACATGAGCGGTGCGAACCTGGAAAAGCACAAGGTCATCGCCGGCATGAGCGGCAGTCCCATATACATCGAGGACAAACTGATCGGCGCGCTCGCGTATGGGTGGACATTCGAGAACGAGCCGATTGCCGGCGTCACGCCGATCCGCAACATGCTGGCGCAATTGACGAGACCCTACGTCCCGCCGTCAATGATCACGGCCTCCATTTCATCGGAGCGTTCGCCGGCAATGCCCGCGATGTTCGCCTTGCCTCAAGCAACGCTGGCCCGCGCGTCAGACGATTTCACCGCGCCACATCCGTTGCTGACGCCTTTGTCGCTGGGTGGCTTCGGTCCGCGTGTGGTCGAGCAATTTGGTGCGTGTTTCTCGGGACTGGGCATGATGCCGGTCGCGGCGGGTGGCGGAGGCAGCGGTCCGTTGCCACGCCGTAGCGGCGACATGGAACCCGGCGGTTCCATCGGCGTCCAGCTCATGCGCGGCGATATGAATGCGACGGCCGTCGGCACAGCCACGTATATCGAGAAGAACCGTATCCTGGCATTCGGGCACCCGTTCTTCCAGGGCGGTTCGGTGCAGGCGCCCGCGGTCCTCGCCGAAGTGCACACGATCATGTCCAGTGTAGAGCGTTCGTTCAAGATGGCGACGCCCGTGGCCGAGATCGGTTCCCTGGTGGGTGACTGGCTGAGTTGCATCGTGGCCGACACAACGGTACAGGCCAGGATGATCCCGCTCAGCATCGACGCCGCCAATCACGATACGGGTCAGTCGGAGCACTACGATGTGGATGTAATGGAAAACCAGGTGTTCACCCCCCAACTCGTGGTGATGGCCATCGCGGAGGCCGTCTCGGGGGCGTCGGGTTCGTCGCAAGACACGACCACGCGAATTACCGTAAGCGCCGACCTGGGACCGACGAAGTCGGGTGGACCGGAGCGGACGATCGCCGTGGCCGACACGTTTTTCAAGCCCGGCGGAGGCCTTCTCGATATGGACGCACTGATGCCGCTGGTCGCACTATTTAACACGCCGTTTGGCAATCCAACCGTCCGGCACATCGGGGTGAAGGTGGACGCGACGCTCGCCCGTCAGACCGCCGAGATCAGGCGCGCGTACTTCAGTCAATCCGAGGTCGAGCGCGGGAAGACGGTACCGCTCACGATTGTGCTCAAACCGTTTGGGCAGGCGGAGGTCACGAAGACGATCCCGATCCAGGTTCCCGCCGCGACGGACACGATGCGGTATGTCATCGTCACTGTGGTCGGCGGCGGCACTGCTCCGCCCGATGCCGCGCCGCCGGACAGTCTGGATGATTATCTCGATTTGATCCAGAAGGGCCACCGCAACACGGACCTCGTGGCGCTCATGCCCGCGTCCAGCCAGGGGATGCAATACCATGGCAAACTGTTGAAGAAGCTGCCGCCGAGCGCCGTTGGCATTTTGGACGATTCCAGCACCAGTGACGTGGCCGCCAGTGCCGACATCGTGCAACTCGTGGAACCCACGGACTGGGTTCTCAGCGGTCAAGCCACCGTCCGCGTCCCGATTCGACAGGAATAACATCGCATGAAGATATCCACACACAGAAGCTGTCATTCTGAGCGGAGTGAAGAATCTTGGTCGCATCGAGCCAGACCCTTCGCTTCGCTCAGGGTGACACTGCTCTGTCTATTGGCCGCGAGTAGTACGGTTTACGCTGTCAAGACCGAGCACTGGGAACTGGCATCGTCGCAAGATTTCATGAGCGGCAAACTACAGCGGCTCATCGTCACCAGCGACGGCGAGTTGCGGCTCGGCTACGGTGACACAAAGCTCGGCGAGTTCGCCAAGGAGATCTGGTGTTCGGCGGTTGGCCGCGATGGCACGATTTATTTCGGCACCGGGTCGCCCGCCGACGTCTATGCGCTGGGTAAAGACGGCAAGACTGTGAAGTTGTTCGAGGCGGACTCGATTGCCGTGACCGCGGTGGCGCTCGATTCGCGCGGCAATTTGTACGCTGCCACGATGCCCGAGGGCAAAATATACAGAATCCCCGCAGGCGGCAAAGTGGCCGAAGGAAAGACGGAGGAAGCATTCTGCCGGCTGCGCGCGCCGTATATCTGGTCGCTCATCGTGGACAAGAAGGACCAGCTTTTTGCCGGGACAGGGCCGGATGGGAAGATTTTCCGCATCAGCCAAGACGGCAAGACGGAAGAATGGTTTGCCGCCGAGGACTCCAACATCCTCTGTCTCGCTTTCGACGCCGACGGCTCATTGCTCGCGGGTGGCAGCGACCGCGGCTTGCTGTATCGTGTGACGGAAAAGGGCAAAGGCATTGTGCTCCATGAGTTCGCCGAGGATGAAGTCAAGGCACTCGCTGTGAATGACAAGGATGTGTACATCGGCGTGAACAAGCAGAAGATGAAGCGACCGCGGGCACCGGGGCGGCGCCCCAGCGCGGGAGAATTTGAAGACCTCACGCAACGATTGACCAGCCAGTTCGGCGCGGCGGTGACTACCGAGACGTCCGGACACGAACGCGAGACGCCGCCCGAGGCGCGTCTGGCGAACTTGCTGGCCGGCACGCTCTACGTGCGGCACACCGACGGGCGCGTCGATCGGCTGGCGAATTGGGACAACGAATCGATCCTGGATATCAAGGTCGATGGCGAGGGCGCGGTGCTGGCGGGGATGTCAGGCAAAGGACGGGTGTACCGTGTGCGAGACGACCAGAATTGGGAGTTGCTCTTTAATTTTGGCGAACAGCAGGCGCTGACGCTCGCTGTTCGTGACGGCAAGCTCGCATTCGTCGGCACCGGCAACATCGGCGACGGATACGCCATCGATCCGCAGCGCGCGCGTGACGGTGAATTCATGAGCGAGGTGCGCGATTGCCGATTTTTTACCACGTGGGGAAATCTGTTCTGGATGGGCCGTGGCGCCATCACGGTGGACACGCGCACAGGCAATACCGCGCTGCCCGACTCGACGTGGACGGATTGGTCTGAGCCATTGAAAACTTCTCCGGCGAAAGTGACCAGCCCCCGCGGGCGCTTCATCCAGGTGCGCGCCCACCTCGCGACGGCGGTCGATCCCGTGTTGCAATCGCTGAGCCTGTATTATCAGATGCAGAACCAGAAACCTGAGATCTCATCGATTGATGTGGGCGACAAGCCGAAGCCGGGAAAGGAAAAGCCGAAGGGCGAGTCGCCGGCCGACCAGAAGTCCGATGAAAGTGACTCGGGCGACGCCGAGTTCGCCGCCAATACGACCGTCCACGCGGCATCAACACCGAAGACCGAGGAAGCCCGGCCAAAGCTCGCGACCCCGATCAAGCAAATCCGCTGGCACGCCAGCGACAAGGACGGCGACACGCTCGTGTACCGCCTCTTTTACCAGGCTGATGGCGATGACGCGTGGGTGCCGGCATTTATCGACAAGCCGCTGCACAAGACGGAGTATTCGTGGGACACGGAATCGATTCCCGACGGCTGGTATCGGATCAAAGTTGTCGCCAGCGATGAGGAATCCAACCCCGTGGGCGACGCGCTCATGGACGAGAAGGTCAGCGATCTCATCAAAGTGGACAACACGCGTCCGCAGGTGCTGCAACTGGCGTACGACGCAGCAAGTGGCGTTCTGAAAGGCGTCGCGCGCGACAACCTGAGCCTGATCCGCTATCTCGAGTTCTCAGTCGATGGCGGCGAATGGAAATTCTTCGCCCCGAAGGACGGCGTATTCGATGACCGCGAGGAGGCCTTCGAAGTGAAGATCGGCCCGCTTGGGCTCGGCCCGCATTCGATCGCTGTCCGCGCCACAGACGAAGAGGGCAACGTCGGCGTCGAAAAGGTGTCGGTGCGCGGGAAATGATCGGGCACGAATTTCACGAAAGCATACGTGCCGTTCGTGACTTCTTCGTGTTTCTCGTGTTGGTATGATTCACCTCGAAAACATCAGTGTGGAGTATCGGCTCAAAAGCGAGCGGGTGCTCGCGTTGCGCAATCTGAACCTGCACATTCTCGAGGGCAGCTTTGAGGCCATCATGGGGCCGAGCGGGTCGGGCAAGACGACGCTCATTCAACTCATCGCCGGGTTGCTGACGCCCACGGCGGGCGACGTGATCGTTTCGGGAGAAAATCTGAACCGGCTGGATGACGAGAAAATTTCGGCGTTTCGCAATCGGACCATCGGGTTCGTGTTTCAGTTCTTCAATTTGCCCAGTTACTACACGGCGGTGGACAACGTGGCGCTGCCGCTCGTGTTCGCGGGTGTGGATGAGCGGGCGCGGCGGGAGCGCGCCCGCAATTTACTGACGGAATTTGGATTGCAAGAGCGGCTCGATCACAAGCCCGACCAGCTTTCGGGCGGCGAAGCACAACGCGTGGCCATCGCCCGCGCGTTGATCACCAATCCGAAGATCATTCTGGCGGATGAGCCGACAGGGAATCTCGATCGCGACACCGGCGCGCACGTGATGGACTTGCTCCAGAAGATCAATCGTGAACGCGGCGTGACTGTGTTGATGGTGACCCACGACGAAAAGGCCGCGGCGTTTGCCCAACGCGTCATTCGCATCGAGAAGGGGGAATTGGTGTGAGGCCGAGGAATTCGGATTTGCAGCCATGATCCGGCGACGTGACTATTGGCGGATGACGACGCAGAAGCTGGGGCTGCGGAAGAAACGCGCGGCGTTCGCCATCATTTCGATGGCGTTGGGGGTGATCGTGGTTGTCACGGCGAACTCGTTGATGGAAGGCGTGCGCGACGTGGCCATCAAGACAATCTGGACGGAGGAGATCGACCCTGATGTCGTCCGCGTGTACGCCGGCCAGAATCCCTACGAGTTCATGCCCCCCGACGAGGGGCAGCCGCCGAAAGCGCAGAAGCGGATACAGTACCTGAGTGAGTCTGTATTCGATGTAATTCGCGGCTGGTCGGAGGTCGCGGCGGCCGACCGGCCCGTCGCCGCGCAACCCGTGAGCATCAGCGGATTGGACAAACGACCGCAAGGCATCGCGGAACTCCAGGGTGTGCCCGAGGCGCTGCTGCTGCGGTACGTGACGGACCGCGCCCTCGTGACGGGCAGCACAAACGCGATCCCGCTCGTGGTTGGGGAGCGGGAGGTGCGGCTGCGCTACGATGAAAAGCGTGGGAAATTGGAGGACGACCCGGCGGGCGAGAAAACGTGGCTCGGACGCGAAGTCACCATCGTGCTCGGCGACAACTATGCGCGGCTCTCACACTTCAGCTATGATTACTCCAAGCGCCAGTTCACGCCGGTGGGTGAGGATGACCTGACGGCGCAACGTGACACGTTGGAGCGCGGGTTCCGCACGCAGTTTGACACGACGATCTATAACACCACGCTGTCCCTCAAAGGGCGCGTCGTCGGCTTCTGCCCTGGCAACCGGGTGCTGATTCCGTTTGACGCGGCGGTCCTGTGCGAGAAGTGGATCGACCAGCGCAACCAGCTTGCATTGCGCAATCCGCCCCGCAACACGAACCAGGTGGCGTACGGCGAACGCGGTCGGCGCGGGCCGAAAACGGGCGAGTACACGGAAGGCCTCGTGATCGTCAAGCCCGGTGCGAACATCGAAGCCGTGGCCAAACGCATTGAGGACATGGGGTTTTCGGTGGCGACACGGGCGCGGACATTCGAGAGCCAGGCGCGCGCGTTCGACAGCAGCGTGCGCATCGTGAAGGAAGTAGCGTTGGCATTCGGCGCGCTGATCCTCGCGCTGTCGTGCGGATTGGTGTGGAGCACGACGTCGAAAACCGTGTCCGATAGCCGCGCCGACATCGGGCTGTTCCGCTCGCTGGGCGCCACAAAGCGGGAAATCCGGCGTCTGTTTCTCGGCGAAGCCGTGTTGCAGGGCGTGATCGGAACGGTGTGCGGGATGCTGCTGGGCTGGGCGCTGGCGCTGACCGTCAGCCACTGGGTCCTTGGCTACGCGCGCCGCGAAGTCCTCGATCCTGAAGAAGCGTTGCTCATTCCCGACACGATCTTCTCCCTCAACATCAGATTTTGCCTATTGTTGGTGGTCGGCATCGCGTTGGTCTCCCTGTTGGCCGGCCTGTTACCCGCCAATCGCGCCGCAAATGTGGATCCGGTGAAAGCACTGAAGAGGGAGTGACGAACGGGCGCAGGCTAAAGCCTGCGGCTACACGCGGATCGGGAGGAGGACGAAGGGAAAGCCGGCGCGGTAGAAGCGTTTCTGGACGGCGAAGACGGTGTAGTTGTGGAGCCAGCGCGAGGCGAAGGTGTCCTTCGGGAAAACGAGCTGGCCGCCGAAGAAAACGGCATTCGGGAATTTCTGGACGATTTTCGGGGCGATGTTCCCGAGCTCTTCCACCACGTCGGTGCCGACCGAATAGAACGCTTCCGCGTAGTGGCCGTGCTCGCGCATGTAGTCCACGTATTGGTCCACCTCGCCGAGCACATGGCTGCGCAGACGCTCAATCTCATCGGCGCCTTTGAAGTTGCCGGCGTCGATGATCCCGACTTCCACGAAAACGAAGTTTTTGAACACTCCGCTGAACGTGCGCATCATGCCAAAGAGGGTGTGGAGGCCGAGGCCGTTGAAGCCGCTAACCAGGATGACGGCGGTCTTGGCCCGGGGATTGCACTCTGGAACAGGCTTCGGCTCGTTGGTTTCACCCATACCGGTTTCGTTCGCGGCGACATCGACAAGATCATTGAGACGGCGCAACAGGCGGCCGGTGTAATGATAGTGCCGCTGGATGAGCAATGCCGCGACAACCAGCGCTGCGGTCAGCACGATGGTGATGGCGCCGCCTTCGCGGAATTTGAGAATGGTCATGAGGGCGAGGATCGCGCTGCACAAGACGAGACCGAGGCCGTTGACGAACAACTTTTTGCGGCGGTGCTCAACACCTTTTTCCGTCGTCCACCAATGGCGCACCATGCCGAGTTGCGAGAGCGAGAACGTGATGAACACATTGATGCTGTACAGGACCACGAGAAACTCGACCCGGCCCTGGGACAGCAGCATCATCCCCAGCGCCGCGCCGCCCATCAGGATGATGCCATTCTGCGTGACGAGGCGATCGCTGAGTGTGGCGAATTTCGTCGGCATCCAGCGGTCGAGCGCCATGCTGGACAACACGCGCGGGCCATCGAGGAAGCCGGCTTGGGCGGCGACAAACAGCAAGAGCGCTTCGGAGATCAACGTGACGAGGACGAACCAGCGAGCGCCGGCGCCCCAGTTGACGGTCATCGCCTCGAACAGCACGGCGTTGAGGGTTTTGCCTTGCTGGTGGTTCACGTGCAGCAGCAGGTAGGCGAACATCAGTCCCGTGGCGGTGAAGGCCAGCGAGACCGCCATGTACACCATGGTGCGTTTCCCGGTTTTCACCTTTGGTTCACGCAGGATGGGCAGGCCGTTGCTGACGGCCTCGATGCCCGTGTAGGTGCCCGCGCCCAGGCTGTACGCGCGCAGCATCAACATCAGCATCCCGAGCAGGCCGAGTTCGGCATGCGCCTGTCGCACGTTGTCAGCCGTCGCGGTGAGCACCGGGCCTAGATCACCGGCGTGCACGATGAGCACGTAGAGGATGGCGAACACGTGCGTGATGACAAAGACCATGAAGACCGGCACCAGACTGACCACGGATTCCTTCACGCCGCGAAGGTTGAGCAGGGTCAGGCCAAAGACTCCGACGATCGCGAGAGTCAGTTTGTACGGCAGCCAACTGGCGGGCAGGAAACTAAACAAGGCGTCCGCACCGCTGGCGATGGAGATGGTGATCGTCAGCACATAGTCGATGAGCAGCGCGCAACCCGAAACCATGCCGACGGTGGGAGACAGCAATTTGCTGGCGACGAGGTAGCCGCCACCGCCTGTTGGAAACAGTTCGATGATTTGCGAGTAGCTCGCGCTGATGATGAACACGGTCAGCGCCGAAGCCAGCCCGACGAAGATGCTCAAATAGGGACGCGAGCCGAGCGCCAGAAAGGCCTGTTCCGGGCCGTAACAGGATGACGACAACCCGTCGGCGCCCAGTCCCACCCAGGCGAAGAAAGCGATCAGGGACAGCTTGTGGAAGACCGAGCTGTCAAGGGGGCTCAGCGCGCGGCCAATGACCAGCGTCCTTACCCGCTGCGGCAAATTCGTTTCCGGCGACGCGGAACTTGGTTTCTCATCCATGGGCCAACCCTGCGCTACGCGGTTGCCATTCAACAAAGCGACCGGCTGACTGGTGAGGCTAGCAAGTCTGCGTTGAAACGCAAGTGCCACGTGTGGGCTGGGTTCAGCAGAACGGGTTTCCAGCCCGTTTATGAGATCCCGGAAACGGGTAAGAGGCCCGTTCTACGAGCCGCAGAATAGGATACGCAACTATTCGGGCAGCACGACGGCGAGATTCGCAGGCGGGATGCCCGCGCTGCTATTCGGACAGGGTTGCGAAAGTTTGTCGCGGTTGTCTTACGCGGGGGCGGGCGATGGGGATGGCGGTGTGATTTTCTGATTGCGGAACAGGCGGATGGGCAGGATGACGATGGGGACGCCGGCGAAACGGAGGCGGCGCTGGATGGCGTACGCGGTTTCGTTGTGGAGGATGCGGTCGTACCATTTGGGTTCGTCGAAGACCACTTCGCCGGCGAAAAATACGGCGCGCGGATATTTCCTGGCCAGCTCGACACAGGCTTCGGAGGCCTCATTCACGATGTCGGTGCCGATGCGGTAGCTGGACTGGGCGGGAATCCCGAGGCGGCCGGCGGTTTCGACGTAGCGATCCAGCGATGCCTGGGTGCGGTGCTCCAATTCTTCGACGTGGCTGCCTTCCTTGAAGAAATCGGAATTAGGAACGCCCACCGAGATGAAAATCACGTTGGTAAAGGATTGCGGGAAGATGCGAAATACGTGCAACATGCAATGCACGCCGAGTTTCGCGAAGCCACCGACGAGGATCACGGCGGTCGGTTTTTTCGGGTCGAAGGCGGGCGTTATTTTGGTCGGGTCGCCCGGGAGGTCCTCCAGCGCCGACTCGACCTCGCGCAGCCGTTGCGTGAAGCGCCGGTAGTGATGGCGGATGGCGAAGCAGCCGGCGATGCACACGCAGGTGATGACCAGGGTGATCCAGCCGCCCTCGCGGAGTTTCATCATGATCATGACGGTCAGGATGGAAAGGCAGAGCACCAGGCCGATGGCATGCACGCTCAGATGCTGCAGCCAGTGCTTGTCCGTCTGGCGATGCCGCACCCAAAACCGCACCATGCCGAATTCGGAGAGCGAGAACGTGGCGAAGACATTGATGCTATACATGACTACGAGGACGTGGATGTCACCGCGCGTGTAGGCCAGCGCCATCGCGGCGGTGACGCCCATCAACATCACGCCGTTCTGGCTGGTGAGCCGGTCCGAGAGCGCGGCGAACCGGCGCGGCAACCACGAATCGATGGCCATGTTGGCCATGACGCGTGGCCCGTCGATGAAGCCGGTCTGGGCGGCCACCAGCAGGAGCACCGCTTCCGAGAGAATCGTGATGGCCACGAACCACACGCCGATTGGCAGGGAGCCGATCTTGAAGGCGCCGGCGAATTGTTCCGCGAGAACGGCGTTGAGCGTCTTGCCTTCGACGGGCGACACGCGAAACAGCATGTAACAAAACAGCAACCCGGCGGCGGTTGCCGCCAGCGAGATGGCCATGTAGCGCATGGTGCGTTTGCCGGTCTCGACCTTCGGTTCGCGCATGATCGCCAATCCGTTCGAGACGGCTTCGATTCCCGTGTAAGTCCCGCCCCCGATCGAATATGCGCGTAGAAACAGCACGAACATGCCCCACATCCCCAACTGGTTCAGGCCCTGACCGAAGCCCGACCGCACACCTTGCGCGACAATTGGAAAATTGCTCGCGTGAAGCATGAGGCCGCCGAAGATCAGAATAATGTGGGTACCCACAAATATCAGGAAAATTGGCACCAGCATGGACACGGATTCCTTGACGCCCCGCATATTCATCAGCACCAACAGCAGGATCGCCGCGTACTCCACCGGCAGTTTGAAATGCTGGAAGGAAAGCGGCAGCAGGCTGAACAGCGCCCCGGTGCCGGCAGCGATGGACACGGTGATGGTGAGCACGTAGTCCACCAGCAGCGCGCACCCGGAGACAACGCCCGCCGAGGTGCCGAGCAGTTCCGTCGCCACGATATAGCCGCCACCACCGCCCGGGAAATGCTCGATGATGCGGCTGTAGGCGTAGGAGATGATAAACACCGTCGCCGCAGTCGCCAACCCCAGGAGCACCGCCAGATACAGATGGTCGCCCAACGCGCGATAGGCTTCTTCGGGGCCGTAGGCGGACGACGACAAGCCGTCCGCGCCCAGGCCGACCCACGCGAGGAAAGCAATCAAGGAGATTTTGTGGCCAATGGATGGGTCGTGAAGGTCGCGCGGCGCGCCGAAGAGCACGCGCTTCAACCGCGAGCGCATCAGCCGCGGCAACCTCGGTTCCGTGACCGAGTTGTCCATCATGTAATTCAAAGTTCCTCTCGATTCGCCTGCGAGGTTAGCTGACGGGCTCAGGTTGAGAAGAACAGGCTCACCTGTTCCGGCTCAATGACCGGAATTCGCCCCGTATGACCCGGGTTCCCCGCTCCGCGCGACTGACGCAGATTCGACAATGAGCCTGAAAGAATAACATAGGACACCCGTCAGTCAACGCAAGCAACCATTTGCAATTCAAATAGTTACACAAACACAGGCGTTGCCCGTGCTGGCCGCGTCTCTTGGTTACACGGCCGCGTCGGCGGTTTCGCCAGTGCGGATGCGGACGGCTTCGTGGACCGGCAACACGAAAATCTTGCCGTCGCCGATTTTGCCGGTGCGAGCGGCTTCGATGATGGCGTCGACGGCGGCGTCGACCTTCTCCTCACAGAGTACCACTTCGATTTTGATCTTCGGCAGGAAATCCACCGAGTACTCACTTCCGCGGTAGACTTCCGTCTGGCCCTTCTGGCGGCCGAAGCCTTTGACTTCCGTCACCGTCATGCCTACGATCCCGAAATCCGCGAGCGCTTCTTTAACTTCCGGGAGCTTGAATGGTTTGATGATCGCTTCAATTTTTTTCATGATCGTACTCTCGTCTGGAACTTAATGGCACCATGCCCGCGGAGAACCCGCCAGTGTGCGGACTCACCACGTGGAAATCCGGATACGCGACCAGCCCGGTCTCAGGAATATCCAACCCTTCCAATTCGACTTCCGGCGCGACGCGCATGGGGATGAACTTCTCGGCGATTTTCAGGAAGACCCACGAGAACCCGCCGGCCCACAGCAATAGAACCGCGCCGCCGACAATCTGGGCGCCGAGCTGCCCCCAGCCGCCGTGCAAACAGCCTTTGACGGACTCGCTGTTGGCGAAAATGCCCACGGCCAGTACGCCCCATAATCCGCCACCGCCATGCACGGAGATGGCGCCGACGGGATCGTCGATGCGCCACCGGTCCAGCAACGGCACCAGCAGGCAAATCAACAAGCCGGCGATGACGCCGATGATCATGGCCGCCGCCGGGCTGACATGTCCCGCCGCAGCCGAACTGGAGGCCAATCCGGCCAAGAGTCCGTTCATGGTAATGGTCGGGTCCGGTTTGCGAGTGGCTGTAACCATGTAAATGGCGGCGGCGATGGCCCCGCTGGCGCCCGCCAGGATGGTCGCGACCGCAATCGGTGCCGCCGATTCAGGAGCACGAACCACGTTGAAACCCAGCCAGCCAACCATCAACAAGAAACAGCCGAGCAGCGTCAGCGGAATGTTGTGGGCGGGAATCGGCACCACGGAACCGTTCCGATTGTAGCGGCCGATGCGCGGCCCCAAAACCAGCGCCCCCATGAGTGCGAAGAGGCCACCCAATCCATGAACAATTCCCGAACCGGCGACATCCACATATCCAAGCCCCGTAAGCCAGCCGCCGCCCCACGTCCACAATGCGAACAGCGGGAAAAGCAGCAGGGAGATGAACGGGATGCAGCAGTAAAAATTCTTCAGACTCCAGCGTTCCGCCAACGCGCCGACGGGAATCGTCGCGGCCACGCAGACTGTCGCCGCCTGACAGAAAAAAGATCCCAGAGAGCGTGGATCGCTCCCCAAACGACGGAGAAACACACCGCGGCCTTCATGCATCACGGCAAAACCGGCGATTCCAAAAACCACGACGGATATGGCGCATCCGAAAAAGACCATGAACGTGGTGTGCGAGGCGTTCTTGGCGCGAGTCAGCCCCGCCGCCATCATCGCCAGGCCGGCCGGCATGAGAAACACGAGACACCCCGTGAGGAATTGCCAGAGCGCGGCCGGATACTCCGCGGATGGTGGTGTTTGGACGGCGATGTCTGCGGCTTGAGCGGTTGGCCCCGGCAGGACGCAAGCAAGCGTCACCGCCAGGGCCACAACAGCTGACATCCTTGGGTCATGGCTCAACCGCATAGCTGTGTATCCGCCTCAACGCATCAATACAAGTAGGCCACGCCCACGCCGAACGTGAACTGGTCGCGGTTGCTGTTGTATGTGGCGGCTTCGTCCGAGTGATCCCAGCGGATTTCGGGACGCACCTGGAAGTTGGTTACGGGCTTCAGATTCAGCGTCAGGGTGGAACTATAGAGTTCCGGACCTTTGCCAGGTGCGAAGACCGGTAATCCATCCACACCGTTAACGCGTGCGCCGTCCTTGTCCTTCAGCCAATCCTGACGGAAGGCCAATTCGATCTTGTCCGTGAAGTCATAGACCAACCACAGGCCGGCCGCGTACCAATCGGAACTGCCGTCATCGACGACCTTGTCTTCATGACCATAATCAGCCTGGATGTAAGTGTTGAAGCTGTCGGAGAACTTGTGATTGAAAACGGCCTCGGCACCCTCACGCCAGTTTGCCGTTGAGCCAGTTCCCCCAAGCGAGACGGTTGTCTGTTCGGGACCGCCGTAGCCGATCAACCCGACAGTATCGTTGGAGCCTATGGTAAGCCCCACGCGGCCCATATAGGACAAGCCGAAGTTATTGTCCGGCAATTGATCCCAGCCGTTGAAGACCACGAACTCGGTGTCGAGCACGTCATTCCACTGGTACGCCAACTGGACGCCGGTCTGCGTGAAGTTTTCCACGAACAGGAATTGGTTACCCTCCGACCAGTTCGGGTTCGACACTTCTTCGATGACTTCCACGCCCATGAGGGTCACCGTCTTGCCAATGATGACCTTCAAGCCGGTGCCGATGGGTATATTGACATCGACGAACGCCTGTTCCAAATCACCATCAGTGCCCAGGTTGAATGACTGCGGCGTTATCGCCGTGGCAGAGGCAGAAGCGGAATGGATCACAGCCGCGTCCTCACCAAAAATCAGGTCTGCGCGGTAGCCGACGATCCAGTTGGTCGGATTGTAATTGACGGGCTTCTCCAATGCCAGTTTGAACTTATTGATCGCGAACTGGTTGGCATGCGTGTCAAACGTCCGGCCGGCCACGACGTGCGTACCGTGGGTGTCGTCGAAGTCGTACAGGTACGATGCCGACATAAACCCGCTGATCTCCGTCTGGCCGAGAAAATCCAGCGATTTTTGCGGAATATCCGCTTTGGCCACCGCGAGATTCTGTGTGCTGCCGGCTTCCAGCGCAGAAATCCGCTTCTCCAAGTCGTCGCTGCGCTTCTTTTGGTCATCGTACATGGTCTTGTAGTCCGGCTCATCCGCGTGGACGATCGGAACGCCTCTCATTATCAACACAGCCGCAGCCGTACACATCCATACGGCTTTCAGTTTATTGATCCTCACCGTCGTGTCCTCCGTTTGTTTTGGTTTGGTACGTTGGTCTCGAACAACGTCGCGTACTACTCCAGAATCACATCCCCTCTCACCACCTCAATGGTGATCCCAAAGCGCGAGAGTAAGCAGTTACCCAAAAGCACGGGTTCATTGGCGAACATCTCACGCCGATGCAACCCGCCTGAGCTCGAACGCGAACACACCCGGACAACGCCATCGTTGGAAGTAGCCCTCGCACGGTCATGCCTGTTTGCAGGCGCTATGCCACGCCACCACAACAAAGGCGCAACCGGCTAATTCACAAATAGTTGTGCCCGTTAGATAGTTTCTTTCGTCCTCATTGTTTCGCTCTTTGTTGACCAGCGTGGTCAAATCGAAACAGACTAAACTATTTCAACGGTGCCAGTTCGATGGTCACGGCGCTCATTTACCGCCGCAGTCGCAGTCGACGGCGTCCTTCAGCGTGTCGAAGAAATCGGGGAGGGCGGACGTCACGCGGTTCCAATTCGAGATCAGCGGTATGCCAAACGGGTCGCGCAGATACTCGTCCGCGGCCAGGCGGATGGCGTTGGTGAACGCGCGCACAGCGAGCAACTCCTGATGCCGGTCAAATGGCAGGCCATTGAGTGCGGCGTCGTCCTCGTATTGCTTCACGGCATCCTGCGCCACGCGCAGGTAGCGGACGGTCAGCGTCTGGAACAGCGCATCGGACAGCACCAGGCCTTCGGTCGCCAGATTGCGGAAGATCGATTTCGCGATGTCCGCGCTCATTTTCATGAGACCTTTGCGTTCATCGTCGGCGGACAAGGTTTGATGTTTGTGCTCATACGTGTCGCACAATTCAACCTGACAGATCCGCTTGGCGGTGCAGTTGCGGAAGACCTCGCAGAGGACGCCCACCTCCAGACCCCAATCGCCGGGGATCCGGTTGATCCGCGCCAGATCGGCGAGCATGGAAAACTCTCCCGAGAGCGGATAGCGGAAACTGTCGAGGAACACCAGCAACGCCACCTCGCGCCCGACGACTTTCTGCAGCGCGCGGATCAGCGGTGTCACGAGCAATCGTGTCACCCGCCCGTAGAAGCGGTCGGACACACGGGCGTAGAAACCCTTGCAAAACTCGTAGTCCATGTTGGGACTCGCCAGCGGGAACACCAGCCGCGCCAGCAGTTCGCGGTCATAGGTCAGGATATCGCAATCGTGCAGCGCGATGATTTTGCACCGCGCATCGGCCAGCACGAAGCCCGATGACAACCACATATTGCTGCCTTTGCCGGGGCCGCCGATCGACAGGTCGTTTTTGAGCATCAGTTTTGTCAGCTTGCGGATGCGCGGGCCGTCGCGCCACAGAATCCTGACCTGTTGGGGCAACGTGGAGAAGAACCGGCGCGCGTGGTCGAATTCGCGCTGATCCGCGCGGTCGAGTCCCACGACAATCTGGCTGACATACCGCACCTGCATCAGGTGTTGTAGAATGTTCCGGAGCGCCGGGCCCTCCAGTTCGCTGTACAGGCAGGGAAGCACGAGGGCAATCGGCCGACGTTCGGAGTACTCGGTCAGCGTCGCCTCAGTGGCTTCGAGGTCGAATTTGCCGAGTTGGTGAAACGTGGTAATGACGCCGCTTTGATGAAAATCGCTCATCGTCGTGCAAAGTGTTTCGCCTTCACCCTACCGTGTTGTAAATTACGCATTGATGACGGCGCGAGGCAACTCATTTCCTTGGCGGCGACAGTGAAAATCGCCGTACTGCATTATCATTTGCGGCCGGGCGGCGTAACCACCGTCATCCGCAACGCACAACGCGCACTAGCTGGCGAGCACCAAGTGCAAATCCTCGCGGATTTTGGGTACGACGAACGTCCCGCGCGGAATCGGAAGGCATTCCTGGCGGAATCAAGCGCCCTGGCGGATCAACTGTACGAACGCTTGCGGGGCGTGGACGTGGTGCACACGCACAACATCGGACTCGGCAAACATCCGCGGCTGACCTGCGCGGTCAAGTTGCTGGCGGAGCGGGGTGGTATACGGGTCATCAATCAAGTCCACGACTTTCCGGAGGACAATCGACCGACGCAACTCCACGCGTTGCGTTACTGCACCGGCAAACGCGACGACAATTTCTGGCGGGCGATGTGCTATTTCGACGCACCCAACGTCCTGTGGGCGACCCTGACGACGCACGATGCGGAAAAACTCGCGAAGCGTGGAGTGCCGTCGCGGAAAATCCACGTCCTCCCGAATCCCGTGGATGACGAGTTTTTCACCCGGCCACCTCTGTCGCGAGCGCAGAGGCAGGAAGTGATGCGGAAGCTGGCGGCATTTGCCCGGGCGCATCGATTCCGTTTCGACCCGCGCAAGAAGATTCTGTTGTCGCCCATGAAGGTGATGGTCCGGAAGAACAACGCGGAGGCGATCGAATTGGTGAAGCGGCTCGGAACATATCAATTGGTCATCTCGCTCGACGCGTCATCCGACAGTGATAAGAAGTACAGCGAACGGCTCAAGGCAAGGATACGCCGCGACCGATTGCCCGTGGTGATCGGCGTGGGCACTGAATTGGCCAGCCCGCTGCCGCTGTTTCATCTCGCGCACGCAATCCTAACGACCTCCAAGGTCGAAGGTTTCGGATACACGTTTGTGGAAGGCTGGCTGTGTGGCAAACCCGTGTTCGGCCGCGACATCCCCGAAGTGACACGGGATTTCGTGGCTGCGGGAATGAAACTGGATCACCTGTACCACGAATTTGAGGACGAGGCATTGAAGCGCATCGCGACGTTCCTGAGGAATCCGCAGCGTAAGCTGGTCGAACACAATCGGAAGATTGTCCTGAAGGAGTATTCGCTGCGTGCTTACGCGGAGCGGTACGGGAAGTTGTTGATGAGTCTTTGCGAGGACGCTGGAACAATTGGGGAAGATGTCAAAAGTCAGTGACTGACCCCTTTTCTTGGAGGAAGTCGGGGTTTACTGGACTAGCTTGTTTTTGAAAACGAGCCTGTACCCAACCAAAGTTCCAATATCTTGGGTATCATTCAGACAGCCGGCAACCGTGTTGTTGTAGCCGCTGGTAACGCCCCGAGGACCATCCGCTTCAATATATGCTCCGAATTCCGCCTCTTTTTGAAACTCACGGAGAAGGGGCACGTTGGCAGTATTAATCATCACGCAAACGGATGGCTGCCCACTGTCCAACAGTTCGATGATTCTTGGGTTCACCTTTTCAAGATAAGCACGAATCCTGTCCTTAAGCGGTCTGGTATCTTTCACCAGTGCTTGATTTACCTCAATGTGTTGTATGGAACCAGGGCTATTCTGGATCACCCCGACCACTGCCCCCGGCGAATCCTTCACTTCAACAGAGTCCCTTGCCGATGGGGTGACCGCATTTGAAGCTTGCTTGAACGCCGTAGTCGCCACGTTTCCTGCGCCCATGCTCGTGTCGCCAACCACACCGCTAACGGCCGAATTGTTCTCGCCGTGCTCATGCGCCAACGTTGACACGGTCGGCACAACAATATTGTTAATCGTTTGATTACCAGCCGCTTGATATACGGGAGAATTGCTGCCAGTCGTAGAGACGTTCAGGGCAGGTGATTTGTTGCCGGTTGTAGTAGCGATTTGCTGGTGATTGTCCACGGTCTTTGTTTCATCGGCTGCCGGCCAAAATGCCGCCGCAACAACACAAACGCCCACCACGATCAGAACCCACGGAATCCACTTCTTGCTGGCCTTCATATTAGCCAGCCCCGTGAGCACAAACGCACCCCCGGCGATAATATCGGCAGGCTTGAAGGCCATGAGTTGGTATTGTTGACGGAAGGGGGCCGGCGGTCAACGCATTTGAAACTGTACCAGCACCCGGATTTGTGGTATGCTCGCGCAGTTGAAAGGTCGGGGTTGCTGTAGCGGGCCCTGACTCGCGCCGCGACGGCGCTGCTGATGATGATGGCTAGGATCAGATCGTCAGGACGGACGAAGGCAAGTCGGGATTGCACTCGCAACCCGACGAATGATCGAAAGTCGGCCCCCAACTCACCAACAAAGTATGTTTTTGCGAAACGAACCCAAATTTGGACCGGAAAATATCATTTCGTAACAAATTCACTATGAATGTATTGCGGAAACAACCAACAAAACACGTGAGCCATTTTGGCATGTGAAACGAAGCCAAAATTCGGAGGAAATGGGCAGAGTGAAACGGGGTAAACGGTCGTTTAGCGGCGAGGATGGATACGAGATGCGATGTGCGGGAATGCCGGTCGCGACCGGGAGGTCGCTCCCACGAAGCGGGGCGCGGTTGAACGAGGCGAGGGGACATACGGCCAGCGGTCGCGCGGAAGCGCGACGCTCCGAATGCGATGAAGACGGACGAGCGGCGGCTCATCCCTACCGGTTTGTGGGGTACAACGGCAAGCGGTGCGCTTGCCCTACAATCTTTGTTGCGCTACAGGAACTCTGCCGGGGGCGTGTGCTCGGCGGAAACGATCAGGTTGTCGAGCCGGCGGCGGAGGACGGCCAGCGAGAAATGCTGTTTGGCGATCGCAAAGTTGCGGTCGGTCATTTGCTTGCGGAGTTCGGGGTCGTTAAGGACGTGGCGCACCTTTTCCACCACGTCATCGGAGACATAGCCATCCATCGTGATGGTGTCAAATCCGAGAGGTTCGATGTCCAGCATGTAGACCGAGTAGCGGTTGACCAAGATCGGCTTGCGGAAGTAGATCGCCTCCAGAAATGCGTTGCCAAACCCTTCGTAGGTGCTGGGGTAGGTGACGAGGTCGGCGTGCGGGTAGATGTCCCACAGCGTGTAAATTTTTTCACCCTTCTCGTCGAATTTGCGCGTTTCGCTGAACCGGTTGGCGACGAAGCGCATGTCGACGCCTTCGGACTGGGCCAGGTCGCGCAGCCAATGATAGTAGCCGAGGCCTTCGTCACCGGCGCTGTGCGACACGACCAGTTTGGCCCGCGGCTCCTTCAGGCGCCGGACCAACTCGATGGCGTGCTCGACCCCTTTGCGCGAGACGAGGCGGGTGGGCTGAAGAATGAGGATGTCTTCGGGCTTCAGGCCGATCTGCTCGCGCAAGTCGCGCGCATATTCGTCCATGGCCGGCGGCTCGGTATCGAAGTCAAACACGTTGGGGATGAGCGACCCGGCGATTCCCTTGCGCTGGGCCAGTTCGCGGCGCGCCGGCGTGTTGATGACGACGTGCCGGATGCTCGGCAGGCTCGGCGGAAACGAAGCGTCGAGGATGTCCTGCACCGCATTGATCATGAACCGCTGGCGTTCCCAGTAGAAATCATGGTGGTGCGCAATCGCGTGAATTCCGGTCTCGGCGATGAACTCGGTCAGCGCCATGCCGAGCGGCAGGTTCATGGGAATCGTGACGGCATTCTGCGGCACGAGCAAGTTGATGGAGTATTGCTTCACAAATTCGGTGATCGCGGCTTTGAGTCGTCGGCGCAACTGGTGGAGTTGCTCGGTCGTCTCCGGCGAGCGTACGTGAACACCAAAGCATTGTTGCTGTACCGCGACGATCTCTGGATGCGTGAAATGCGCTTCGGGTACGAGAACACCCGGTTGGATTTCGGGGTCGAGCTGGCCGGCGCAGAAGAACGTGCTGTGACCGAGTTCGCGGCAGATGCGCGCCCACTTGATCGTCTCCAGTGTCACCCCATCCGTGCCCGCCAACCGCGTTGAGACGAATCCGATATTCATTTTCCCGAGTACTCTTGCGCCGCTCCGACGCGGGAGTCAAGGCTCGGAATCAGTACGCAGGGGCTGTGTTGGTTCGATGTCGAATGATTTGCGGCATAGACAAATTTATGATTCGGTTGGCCATACTCGCACGTTGTTCGACCGTATGTGACCGGCCCAGTACTCCTAGACGGCCCGTCTCTTTCTTGATCTTGAGTGGGTCATCGATCATGGACACGGCTCCTCGTTCGCCGGGCCCACTGTGTTGGAAAAACCCGAGTTGCCAGCCGTGTTAAATGCATAAATCCGATACCAGTAGCTCATGCCACATGAAACCGTCTGGTCGGTGTAGGTGGTCAGCATTGGCCCCACGACGCCAACCAACGACCAGGGGCCGGCCGGCGATGTGCTTCGCTCGATCCCTATGCCGTCCGCGTTCGCAGCCCCGTACGTCCACGACAGCGTCACGGGGAACGCATTCGTACTGGAAACAGTATGCCAGCCGCTGAGGCAGATGGAAGTGACGTTGGTTTGGGCGAGACACGACTGGTGCGAGGCAGAGACGACGACCACAAATACAATTGCGGGCCACAGTCGGTTCATTGGACGATCCTCAAACGGACGAAGCCGACCGGGCCATCGACCGTGATCCATACCTCTATGTTCGCTGACTGCGTGAGCGTGATGGGCGTGGCGGCCTCCTGCCAGCTCAAACAATTCGTGCTCAATTCGACGGCGTACGTCAGCGTCTGCAACAGCGGCACCGTCGCCTTCCAACGGGTCAGCAGACACCGCCCCGGATTGCACGGGCTGTTATTGGTAAAGACCGACGACTGGCATTGGATGGTTTGCGCGGACACGACAACAGCCGAGCAGCCAAACAGCCAGATCGCCACAAGAAGAATGCATCGACACAGCGCCCTGGTCAGGCCATTCGAGATGAAGCCCCCGGCCCATCTCCAATCTGGTGGTGAAGCGGCATCGAACTCGCTAGCGCCTCGACCAGAATTGCTCGCGCGCCTTGTGGTAATCGGCACGCGTGGGGCGAGCGCGAATACGGTTTTCGAATGTCTCCGCGACGGAGACTCTTGTAGATACTTCATTGACCACTACTCCTTCCAGCTTCTTGGCTGGTGAAGGAATCATTTCCTGAACGATGTGTCTGCTCAGTAACTGCAAGAAGACCGCATTCGGCCAGCAAGGAAGGAGGCAGTGGCGGTAACAACAAAACAGCAACGGCGACGTGACCGTGGAGCTGATTCCCAAGTGTTCTACTACATTACATTACATCCCCCGCAGTTTCTCCGGTAGAAGCCATCATGCCGGACGCGCACCCTACGCGCGTGAGTGTTAGTTTATGAAAGATTTTTCGGTTGTCAACCGGATTTTTTGCGGGTCACCGCGGCGTGGCAGGCCGTCTGTCAGCGGTGTGGCGCGGGGTGATGGAAGATCAGCAGGATCACGAAGAACAGGATTACCAACACCGGAATCCCAAACGAGAAGATCGTGCTCTGGTATTTGCGCCAGCCTTGCTTCCATGGCGTTGGCGCTTCTACGCGCTCGGCGCGACCGGTGACGGTCACGGTCTCCGGGTCATCGATCTCGGCCTTCATCTCGGCGGCGGATTGATAGCGGTCGGCGGGATCGCGCTCCATGGCGTGCAACACGATCTCCTCCACTTGCGGGGAAATATCAGGATTCAGTTTTCGCGGCGCGACGGGATCGCCAACGAGGCGGGCGTTCATGATCACCAGGGGGCTCTCCCCTTCGAATGGCGGGTGGCCCGTGATCATTTCGTAGAGAATGGCGCCGAGACTGTAGATGTCTGTGCGGGCGTCGCCGCGTTTGCCTTTGACCTGTTCGGGGGCCATGTAATCCGGCGTGCCCATGGCGGGTGTAAACCCGGTGAAGGTGATGCGCCGGCCTTCGCTGCGGGCGATGCCAAAATCCATCAGCCGGATCGTGCCGTCGTAGCACATCATAATGTTTTGCGGTTTGAGGTCGCGATGCGTGACGGCCTGGGCATGCAGATACGCGAGCGCGTCGCAGATGCGGCTCGCAAGCTTCAGCGCGTCGGTCACCGGCATGGGGCGGATGCTGGTGAGCAGGTGGGCGAGCGTGTAGCCCCGCAGGTATTCCGTGACGATGTACGGGCGCGATTTCTTGTCCACGGGGAAAAACTTGAGAATGTTGGGATGCTGGAGCTTGAGGCCAATTTCCTCCTCGCGTTGGAACCGCGCGAAAAATCCGGGATCGCTCTCAAACTGCATGAGCGGCACTTTGATGGCGACCATTTGCTTCGTCTGTCGGTCGGTGGCCCGATAAATGGTGGCCATGCCGCTGCGGCTGATCATCTCGTGGATGAAGAACCGGTCATCGAGAAGTTGGCCCGCTTGGACCTCGCCGGTAACGGCTTTTTCGGCGGGCTTGCGGTACATCGGCACACCACGGTAGTAACCGACCGCCTCAATTTCATCAATTTGGACCACCTGGGCTGACACGTTGTCTTCGGTGCCGCGTTGTTCGGCGAGGGCGACGAGCTGGCGGCAGGCCGGCCCCGGCGCGTAGCGGCCGACGATGTCGCAAATCTCTCCATCCCTCACAACCGAGTGCAGCCCGTCGGAACACAGGACAATGCGGTCGCCCTTTTGAACGGCTACGTCCTCGACGTCGACCCGGATAACAGGTTCTTGTCCGACGCTACGAGTAAGCAGGAACCGATTGTCGCTGTTCTTGGCTTCCTCATCGCTGATCAATCCAAACTTCCGCTGCATCGCGACGTAGGAATGGTCGGTCGAAAGCTGCTTGATTTCCCCGCGACGCACGAGATAGACGCGCGAATCACCCACGTTGCCGACCGTGACATGGTCGTTGCGCAACATGGCGACGGCCAGGGTGGTGGCCATGCGTTTGGCCGCGTGATCTTCCGTGCCCTTGTCGTACACGGCGAGGTTGGCCGTGTGGAAGACCTGCGTCAATAGTTGCTGCGGCGGGGTATCTTCCTTGGTTTCCCGAAACGCCTTCAGCACCTCGTCGACAGCCAAACGGCTGGCAACATCCCCACGGCCCTGTCCGCCAACACCGTCGGCCAGCACAGCGATGGCGCCGCGATTGCGTTTTTCCTCCAGTGATTCTGGTTGCCAGAAACCGACATAGTCCTCGTTTCGAGGACGCACGGTGCCGGCGGAAGAAAGCTCTGCGTAGGTTAGTTCCATGCCGTCGAGCCGTTCACGCTACCTGTGCGCCAGGACTGTTGCAAGCCGAATGAAAACGGAAACGGCCGCCTCCCCAAGGGGAAGCGGCCGTCCCGGATCAAGCAACCGCCCGACTTACAGCGCAAGTGCCGCTGCGGCAGGCTTGCTGGAGAGCAACGTGTCGCGGCCCTTGGCCTTGCTGGACTTCATGAAGTAGAACACCCCATAGATACCCCACAGCGCGACCACGCCCAGCGCGATGTACGGCTCATGCCAGCTCATGCCCGCGACCGAGAATGGCCCGACCAGGTAAAACAACATACACGCGAGGTTCGCAAGCAGACCAAACACGGGAATGACCATGTGCTTGATCCCGTTGAAGGAGTGGTGCTCCTTGAATGCCATGATCGCGATAATGCAGGTCGTCATGTATAGCAGAAACGTGCCGAAGTTGCTAATCAACGTCACAATGACCAGCGAGTTGGGCATCCACGTATAGGCGTGCGGTGAGAAGATCCCGAAGCTGTACCAGAAGTTATGCTTGTCCAGCGGCGCGAGGTCCGTGCCTTGCGCGCCAAGATACGCAGTCACCGTCGCGATCCCGATGAAGATCGACAGGATCGACAATACCCAGATTGAGCGGTACGGCGAGAGCGTCTTGCCGTGCAACATACCGAAGTGCGACGGCACTTCTTCATCGCGGCCCATCGCGTACGTCACGCGAGCGCCCGTGTTGATGCACGCCAGCGTGGTACCGATCAGCGCGAGAAACACGGTAAAGGCCTCGATCAGCATGAACGCCCGGCCGGCCGAATAGCTGCCAAACAGCCACGTGCCGACGATGACCATCATGTCGCCGATGGGCGCGCCGGAAGCGCCCGCACTCGAAACCGTGTAGCCGCTGTTCAGGAAGAAGTTCGCCGAGAAATACTCGAACAGATAGCAGAACGCGCCTTGAATCGCGAGGGACAGCAATACCGCCCACGGAATGTGCCGCTTGGGATCCTTGGCTTCTTCACCCAACGAGGTCACAGACTCGAACCCAACCAGAAGCAGAATCGCAATGCACGCCTGGATAAACACGAAGTTCATTCCATGCGGGGCGAGCACCGAGCCGGCGCTGGTGTGGAGGTTGAAGGTTTGCGGGTCCTTGGCGTCGCCCGGCTTGCCAGAAACGGCGTCCTCAGGCTTGTAGCTCAACGTGAACGGCACCGGAATGCCCTTGCCATCCTTGTCCAAAGTCAACTTGCCCTTGTCGTCCTTCTGCAACAGAGGATATGGGTCGCCTTCTCCCAGCCCGGCGGGAAGTGGAATGTCTTTGTTGGCCAGATCGTCTTTGGTAACGGTGCGATCTTGCGTGTTGTAGACCGGCTGGCCTTTGTCGTCGGTCTTCGGCGAATTGTCAGCCCAGGTGGCTTGCACCGGCTTACCCTTGTCGTCGGTCTGGTTGACCTGATCAACCTGATAATCGACCGGCGTTCCGCCCGACAGGTGATAGCCGACCGAGTCTTGCGGGTGATGCAGGCGATACCCAATGGCGATTACCGAGAACACGATCAATGCGGTGATCTGGATGACGTTGATCGCCAGATTAACGGCCGTGCTGCCATTCACGCCACGGTAGGCGATGTAGCCCACCATCAATGCGAACACGGCGCAGAAAAGATACATGAACAGCGGACTATTGTATGTCCCGCTGAATGTGTCCGGCCAAAACTGGTTGGCCAGATACCCTCCCAAAATCGCCGTCACGCCCACCATCAAGCCGGGGTAGACCCAGTAGTACAGATGACTCGCCCAGCCGGTGAAAAACTTGGCGACGCGGGCAAACTTGTATGCATGCGTCTTGGACAGAAACGCCTGTTCCGCAAAGAAGTAGGACGACCCTGCGCCGGGGTACAGCTTGGACAACTCGGCGTAACTTACCGCCGTCGCAAAGCAGAGCAACAGCGCCGCGAACAGGCCGAACCACATCGCACAGCCAGCCATCGGTGCGCCGTAGAGTGCCTGCTCTTGATACGTAAGCCACAAAAAGGCTCCTGGCGCAATCAGCGCCATCGCATTGATTGTCAACCCCGTGAGCCCCAAAGTTCCCGTTGTCTTGGGCTTGGTCACGGCCGGTGCGGCCGTTTGTTGAGTGTTTACAGTCGTAGCCATTTGAACTCCTGTTCCTTAATTTTTTGCGCTGCCTGCGGCATGGTTTCCCTGCCGCACCGGATTGGCTGGAATGACGCCCTCACGCCATTCCGCAATCAACTCGCCGATCATCGCCACGTTGGCGACCCAACCCTCATCGTAACCTCTCCTCCTCACATCACTGCGCGCTCCCTTAGCGTGGGCTGTGCCAGCCGAAATGCGAATATTAAAAACTCGTTAACGGAGAGGGGCTTTCGTGAATTGCTTTGGATGAGAGGGCCAACCCCGCCAGAAGGTTGTTACTCAGCGTGGATAAAAAAAAACACCTCGCCCGCGTCGAAGGCACAGGCGCAAACACCAACCTATCGTGCCCCCAACGGGCGTCTTAACTGACACTTCGTTGTACAGCTTTACTTTGTCACATCAAAAATATGAACTCTATTTCAGCAGTCGTAATACATGTGGAATTCCCACGGGTGCGGCCGCAGACGCACCTGATCCTGCTCTTTGCGCTTCATTTCGATCCATGTGTCGATCACATCTTGCGTAAACACGTCGCCCTTCAGCAGGAACTCGTGATCGTCTTCCAATT
>Ga0302326_10001072_pt1 | contig 71636 bp, 73 predicted proteins | sample Palsa_T0_3_FD_202264 | JGI IMG/M metagenome (GOLD analysis project Ga0302326, IMG submission 202264) | Peat permafrost microbial communities from Stordalen Mire near Abisko, Sweden - Palsa_T0_3 | ecosystem: Environmental > Terrestrial > Soil > Palsa > Peat permafrost | place: Sweden: Abisko... | reverse complement strand
ACGCTCGGATAAATACTGCAGAGTCTCGGTCACCTCGGGCAACAGTTCGACCGGATGATCGGCAATGCTGTGCGCGAAGCTTTGGATCTGGGCATGCAACTCTGGCGGCACCGGATGAACACTCAAGCGTTCGAACGTGCGCACCAGCGCGTGCGCAAAACTGTGCAGGCCATAGCCATGGGTCACGATGCATTCGCGCTCCACGTCATTGAGCACGGCGCGCACCTGCTCGGGCGCGAACTCGTGATGGTTGAGAAAAGAAATGAAGCGCGCAATCGCCCGCTCGAAATAGACGTTGTTCTCCCACAGCGTGTCGTCGGCGTCGATGAGGAGGGTTTGGGGCAGGCTCCTAGCTCCTAGCTCTTGGCTCCTAGCTTCCAGCAAATCGAACGTGCTGATGAGAGAAACCTTGTTGGAAAAAAGACGAGCGGAATGCGGCTGCGACCAGCTAGGAGCTAGCAGCTAGAAGCTGCCTTCCTCACACCCAATCCACTTTCGCTTCCGGCCCGATGATGCCCGCCTTGTGCCCCATGTCGAGCAACCGGCGGACGGCTTCACGGCCGTCGGGGCCGTAGTCGAGCGTGCGCTCGTTCACGTACATCCCGATGAACTTGTCGGCTGACGACGTATCGAGATCGCGGGCGAACTGCATGGCGTAGGACAAAGCTTCTTCACGGTGATCGAGGCCGTACTGAATGCTCTCGCGCAAGGCCGCCGTAACTACCGCCATCAACTCCGCACCGAGTTCGCGGCGGATCGCATTCCCGCCCAGAGGCAACGGCAGGCCGGTCACCTTGCCCCACCACTTGCCGAGGTCCACAATGCGGTGCAGGCCTGACTTGTCGTAGGTCAGCTGGCCTTCGTGAATGATGAGTCCGGCTTCGAATTTGCCTTCGAGAACCTGCGGAATGATCTGGTCAAAGGGCACGACTTCAGTTTCCACTCCGGGCGCGAACAGTTGCAGAGCAAGGTAGGCCGTGGTGAGCGTGCCGGGCACGGCAATGCGCTTGGTTTTGATTTCGGCCGCCGTGAACGGCCGCGGCGAAACAATCACGGGCCCGTAGCCCTCGCCCACACTGCCTCCGCAACTCATCAGCGCGTACTTATCCTGCACGTACGGATAGGCGTGGAACGAAATCGCGCTGACGTCATACACCCCTTCGCGCGCCTTCTGATTCAGCGTCTCGATGTCGCACAGCGTATGGCTGAAGCGCAGGCCCGCGGCCCGAACCTTGTTCGTGGCCAGGCCGTAAAACATAAACGCGTCGTCGGAATCCGGGCTGTGGGCCACGGTAATCTCGCGCACCTGGCCCGCGGAACTGCTGCCCGGTGCTTTGGTTTCGGATACTACTGTCATCTTCTGAACCCCAGTTCTGAACTCCGAATCCTACTGCTGAACGATCTGCTAAACTGCGTTTCTTAGTGAGCCGCTTCGCCAGCGATTGGCAATGCCTGCGGCCAACATTACTTTGATGACTTCCCCGGCCAGGAACCAGTACAGGCCAAGGTACGCAGCCCTGGCCAGCGAATGGGTGAAGACATAGAGCCAGGTCAATCCCCCCGCGAACAGCAGAATCTCAGCCGCTGAGCTGGCGACTGCGGCGCGCAGAAAGCTTTTTGTCCCACGCTCGAAGATGTAGCCAGCCAGGAAAGCGACGAACGGATAGACCAGCAAAAATCCTCCGGTGATGCCGAACAGTTGCGCGACTCCGCCCAGACCGGTGGGATTGAAGACCGGCAAGCCAACCATGCCTTCGACCAGGTAGAGAACGAGAGCTGCAAAGCCCCGGCGGCTGCCCAGCATCAGCCCAACCAGCAGCACGCCCAGATTCTGCACGGTGAGCGGGACCGGAGTTAGCGGCAGCAACGGAATCGTGATGCGCGCGCACAACGCTACAAATAGGCTGGCGCCCACCACCAGAGCAACCTGCCGCGAGGCTTCCAGCGCGCGCTCTTGCGGAGTAGCTAGAACAATCGCCGATTTTTCCATAACTCGATCTCCCACCATCGCGATTAACACTTCAGCATTCGATTTTCAACGCTCGACTCTCAACGTTCGATGCTGTCGGTCTGGCGTTCGCGTTCCACTTCGCTGAGCGTTCCTTCTTGCGCGGCGTGGGTTTTCTGCAAGTGCCGCCGCAGGCGAACGTACAAGGCGATGGCCACGCACACCACCACCAGCGTGCTCACCCCCAGGATCAGAAACCACCAGATCATCCGCACAGCCGATTAGGATAACAGAAGAGGAGCCTCCAGCCGACGCTGGAGGTTTCGGTGCTAGGAGTTCTTACGCTTCTCGCGCATCGCTTCCACCCGCTTTTGCGTAAGCTTCAGCCGTTCACGGCCGAACTTGGATTTCGCAATCACTTTCTCGATATTCGCGAACATGTGTGGGTCGCCCATTTTTTCTCGCAGCTCCTTGAGGAAGGGATGGACCTTGGCGAACAGGAAAAACATTTCCCCGCTCACCGCCGGCTGGATGAAGAGTTCTTCGTTCAGCACTCCGTGCAGCACAAAAGCCGCCGCCATGCTCCAGTAACCGCCCACCTGGCGCAGCCAATTGTTTTCCGGCGTGCCGGCAGCCCCGGCAACTTTCGCGAAGTCGTCGGCGTCCTGCGGCCAGAATTCGCCCACCCACCAGGAGCGCGCTTTGCGCATTTCCGCCTCGCGGCGAAGGTCATAGAGTTGGAGAATCAATTGGGCATCAGCGGTCGTCGGCTTTTTCGCCATATCAGCACCTCGAGGAAAATTTCGTGATTGGTTGATTGAGTAATTGAGTAATTGAAGAGCTGGATCAGGCTTTCAACAGCCAAAGCGCCGCCGTCAAATGCGCGTTTCAAATTGCTCAATTACCAAATTTCCCAATTCCTCAATTCTTTCTACACCGTGGTCGTAGCGGCGGGCGGTTCCGCGGGCGGCGGCGCTGCACGCTCGAAGTCGCACTCTTTATTCGGGCAGGCGATCACCGGTCCGGCCTTCAGATTTTTCTCCACCAGATATTCGCCGCCGCATGCCGGACACTTCTCTGGGATCGGCTTGTGCGCCGACGTGAACTTGCAATTGGGATATTTCCCGCAGCCGTAGAAAGTATTTCCCTTGCGCGCCCGCTTTTCGACGAGGTCGCCTTCCTTGCACTCCGGACACTTCACCCCGATGTAGTTCTGCTTGACGTACTTACATTCAGGATATCCGCTGCACGTGGTGAACTCGCCGTAACGTCCGTGGCGGATCATCATGTTGCGCCCGCACTTCGGGCAAAGTTCGTCGAGCGGAATGTCGGGTACCTTCTTGCCCTGGTCGAGACGCCGCGTGGTTTTGCAGTCCGGATATCCCGTGCAGGCCATGAACTGCCCGAAGCGCCCGCGCTTCAGCACCATCACGCGGCCGCAGTTTTCGCAATACTCTTCCTGCGTGGTTTCCTGCACGTCGGCCGAATCCAGGTCGGGCAGGTTAATCGGGTTTTCTTTCGTGAAAGTGCAGGTGTCCTTGTTTTCTTTATCGTAGGTGCTGCAGGCGTAGAACGATCCGTGCTTGCCCCACTTGATCACCAGCGGCGCGCCACAGCGCTCACACTTCTCGTCTGTGGGCTTCTCCATCCGCTTGATGTTCTCCATATGCTTTTCGGCATATTTCAGATCTTTCTGGAATTTCTTGTAGAAGTCGGCGAGGGCGTCGGTCCACTTCTCCTTGCCTTCTTCGATTCCGTCGAGATCTTCTTCCAGGCGCGCGGTGTATTGAATGTCGAAAATATCGGGGAAGTTTTCCACCAGCAGATCGGTGACCACCAATCCGATCTCCGTAGGCGTGAACTTGCCGCCGATCTTCTGCGCGTACTGGCGCTCTTGAATGGTGGTAAGAATCGCCGCGTAGGTCGAAGGACGGCCAATGCCGCGCTCTTCCAGCTCTTTCACCAATGAGGCTTCGTTGTAGCGCGGAGGAGGCTCGGTGAAGTGCTGCTCGGGCTTGAGTTCCTTGAGCGTGAGTTTATCTCCCGCTTCCAGCGCCGGCAGCTTGTGTTTCAGCTCTTCGTCTTCTTCGTCTTTGCTATCTTTCGATTCTTCGTAGACTTTGAGGAATCCGTCGAACTTCATGACCGATCCGGTTACGCGGAACCAGTAGACGTCAGCCCCATTCTTCGCATCGATGTCGACGGTGGTCTGGTCGAAGATGGCCGGCATGATCTGCGAAGCCACAAAGCGCTGCCAGATCAGCTTGTAGACTTTGAACTCATCTTCTTTTAAGTACTGCTTCATCTGGTCGGGATGCCGCATCGCCGAGGTCGGGCGGATAGCTTCGTGCGCGCCCTGCGAGTCCTTCTTCTCTTTAAATGTGTTCGGCGTTTCGGGCAGATAAGCCGCCCCATATTCCTTGCCCACGTATTCGCGCACCTCCTGAATCGCCTCGGGCGCGACGCGGGTGGAATCGGTACGCATGTAGGTGACTAGACCGGTCAGTCCCTCTTCGCCGAGGTCGACACCTTCATACAAACGCTGCGCGATCATCATGGTGCGCTTCACGCTGAAACGCAGCTTGCGCGATGAGTCCTGTTGCAGCTTGCTGGTGGTGAACGGGGGCGCGGGATTGCGGCGACGCTCTTTTTTCTCGACCGAGCGAACGGTCCAGGCCGACGTTTCGAGCGCAGCGCGGATCTTTTCGGCGTCTTCGCCGTTGTTGACTTCGATCTTCTCTTCGCCCTTGCCGACGAAGCGGGCGTCAAAGGCCGGCGGCTTGCTGGCCGCGAGGTTGGCGTCGATGGTCCAGTATTCAACTTTTTGGAACGCCTTGATCTCGCGTTCACGCTCGACGATCAGGCGAAGAGCAACGGTCTGCACCCGTCCGGCGGAAAGGCCGCGACGAACTTTGTCCCAAAGCAGCGGAGATACCTGATATCCCACCAACCGGTCGAGCACACGCCGGGCCTGCTGCGCGTCCACCAGGTTCTGGTCAATCGCCCGCGGATGTTCAAACGCCGCCTGCACCGCACGCTTGGTAATTTCGTTAAAAGTAACGCGTTGAATGCGCGGCGGAGGCGCTACCTCGCCTTTCTTTAGCTTGATCTTCTTCGCCTTTTTCCCTTTGCCGTTCTCGCCAAGCTCCGAGGCCAGGTGAAAAGCAATGGCTTCGCCTTCGCGGTCCGGATCAGGCGCTAGATAGATGGCGTCCGCCGACGCGGCCAGCTTTTTTAACCTGGCCAGGACTTTTTCTTTTCCGGGGATGACGACGTACTCCGGCTCAAAGTCATTATCGGTATCCACCCCGAGCGTACTCTTGGGCAGATCCATGACGTGGCCCATCGAGGCCTCAACCGTGAAGCCTTTTCCGAGATACTTTTCGATCGTTTTCGCCTTGGTGGGCGATTCGACAATGACTAAACCTTTTGACAATGGTCCCTCAATTTTCCTGGATTCCGTTTTCGAAGCTAGCACGAATGGGCGGAAAGCAACAAGTTACTGCACGAAGCTGTCAGCCGTCAGCTGTCAGTTCTCAGCTTTTGCATGAGCGATGCGAGCATTCGTTTTACCTCCACTGCTTCATCTGAAAGTCGCTGATGTTCTGGGGCCTCCAGCAGATCCAGATCGCGCGCGAGAAGCAGGGGATACTCTACTTCGCTGGCCGATCCCACTGCGATCTGCAAGAATCGCGCAAAGTCCGCGTCGCCTTTCCCGCACGCTCCTTCTGCGATGTTGGCGCCGATCGACGCAGACGCTCTGCGCATCGGGCTGGTCAAGCCATACATCTCGTCTCGCGGAAAAGACTTGCTGGCCTTATAGATGTCGAGAATCAACGCATGCGCCTTCTCCCAAACCGTAAGGTTCCTGAAGTCCCGCACAAGCCCTCCTTCACGACGCGCAAGCTGAGAGCTGACGGCTGATAGCTCTTTAGAAGGTCTTAACAAAATTCTTCCCCGGCATCTGCCGCACTTTGCCGCTTAGTTCCAACTCAAACAGGGCGGCGAAGATTTCCGACGATGACAATTCGTTTTCCAACTTCTCGACAATTTCGTCGATGTGCGTGGCCTCGTCGGCTTTCAGCAGGCTTAGGATTCGCTTTTCGTGAGGAGGGAGTCCTTCATCCGGGAATAGAGATGCGGAGGAAGCGCCCGAGGATTCAGGCGAGGCGGGTGGAGTCAGCGTAAGTCGTACTTCTGGCGGGAGATCCTCCCATACGTCTTCCCAGGTCGCCACCAGCTTGGCGCCCTGTTTGATGAGCGTGTTCGGTCCCCAGGAATTCTTGTTGGTCACGTTGCCGGGCACGGCAAAGACGTCGCGATTCTGCTCCAGCGCGCAGCGCGCGGTAATGCGCGTGCCGGAATATTCCGCGGCTTCCACGACCAGCACGCCCACCGACATGCCGCTGATGATGCGGTTGCGGATGGGAAAATTCTGTGGCGCGGCAAACGTCCCCAGCGGAAACTCGGAGATCAGCGCGCCGCCCAGAGCCATAATCTGTTCCGCCAGCCGCGAATTTTCCTTGGGATAGATCACATCCACGCCGGTGCCGAACACCGCGACGGTCTTGCCCTTGGCCGAGATCGCGCCGCGATGGCTGGCGGTATCAACTCCGCGCGCCATGCCACTGATAATGACCAATCCCTGTGCTGCCAGATCGCAGGCCAGGCGCTCGGCCATGCCCGAACCGTACGGCGTAGGATGGCGCGTTCCCACCATGGCGATGCCTGGCCTGGTCAGCACTTCAGGATTGCCGCGCACCCGAAGAATCAGCGGCGGATCATAGATTTCTTTCAGGCGCGGCGGGTACGAGGGATCGTCAAGCGAAACCATGGTCACGCTGGCCGCAGCGGCCCGCGCAATCTCTTCCCTCGCCAGTTCCGCCGACTTGCCCGTGGCCAGCGATTGCGCCGAAACCGCTTGGATTCCGGTGCTCTCCAGTTCGGTCAAGGATGCGCGGAAAACCGCTTCCGCTGATCCAAAATGTTCGATCAGCTTGCGCGCCTTGGTCGGCCCCAGGCCGGGCGTCAACGAGATGGCAAGCCACTCCAAAAGATGCGTGGTCGCGGGCGATGCGGCTATGTTGGACATGGCTGCGTTTGACATGGTTGGGTTGGAATTCTTTGCTCCGTGCGGACTGTAACGACGCTCCAAAAGTAATGTCAAGGTCACACGTCACAATGCGTTTGATAAACTTGTGGAAAGAACCGAAAAAAATGAGACGTTTACGTATTTCTGCCATTTCTTATCTCAATACCGCGCCTTTGATGTGGGATTTTGAGCATGCCGGCCCGGGAAAGGACGTTCGCCGCGACTTCGACATTTCCTATACCCTGCCCGCGGCCTGCGCCCGCGCGCTGGCCGACGGCACGGCCGACATCGGCATTATTCCTGCGGCGGCCTATGCAGAAACTCCGGGGCTGCAAATATTGCCCGAGGTCGCGATCGGCTCGCGGCGCGCCGTGCGCTCGATTCTGCTGGTCAGCAAAGTTCCCATCGAAAAAGTTCGTTCGGTCGCGCTCGATACTTCTTCCATGACTTCGGTGGCGCTGACGAAAGTCCTGTTCGCGAAGTGGCTGGGCGGCGGCAGGACATTCACTCCCATGCCGCCCGACATCGAGAAGATGCTGGCCTTGCACGATGCCGGACTGCTCATCGGCGATCCGGCGTTGAAGATTGACCGCCAGCGCTACTACGCGCTCGACCTGGCGGAAGAATGGATTCGCCATACCGGCAAGCCGTTTGTGTTCGCCTTCTGGGCGGTGTGCAAGGATGCGCTGGCGGAAGCGGCCGCGTCGTTTTCCGAATCAGCGCTGGACCTGCCGGCGGTATTCCAGAAATCACGCGATCACGGCCTGGAACCTTCCAGCCTGAACCAGATTGCACGCGAATGGGCTCCGCGACTCGACATCAGTGAAGCCGATGTGAAGGATTATCTGACGCAGAGCATTCATTACCAGCTCGACGCCGGCTGCCTGGAGGGTCTGCAATTGTTCTATCGTTACGCGGCCGAGATTGGGGCGCTCCCCGTCGCGCCGGAACTAGACTTCCTGGATGTAGCCAAACTGGATGCGATCAGGGCGGCTGTGCTATAAAACGCGGTACGTACGCCAAAGTATTGCGTTTACTGTGTGTACATTGAGATTTTGGGACCTCGCCGGCTCGTTTTAGCGGCAGGGTCGTTACCCACAATGCCCTTTCCGGGGCCGGAAACGGCCCTGGCAGCGACGATCTTTTCCCGGACGACCAAAGCATCGTCCGCGGAAAATTCGTGCCTCCTGCGGCCTTCCAGGGGCCTCCTACGACATTTCAATCACTTACACGAAGACTCAACAACTTACAGACAAACACACTTTTTGAGCGATGCGCGCGTGACTTGTCATCTTCGCAATTTGTCATCCCCGTGACCTGTCATCCTGAGGGCGTGTTCTTTGCGACCGAAGGATCTATGCAACTTGCCGGCAGTACCGACGCAGCCGGCAAGTTGCATAGATCCCTTCGGCAAGCTCAGGGCAGGCTCTTCGCTTCGCTCCGGGTGACAATGTGAAATAGTTCGCCGATGTCATCTTCGTCATCTCGATGAGTTAAGCTGAAGCTTGCGCGTTTGGCGCAAAAGCTCCTGTGAATCTCTTCCAGCCCATCCCGAATGCGAACAGTGCCGCAGACGCGCCGCGTCCGCTGGCCGACCGCATGCGCCCGCGCACGCTGGAGGAGTATGTTGGGCAGGAACATCTGATCGGTCCCGGCAAACCGCTGCGCACGCAGGTGGACCGCGACGACACCGGTTCACTGATCTTCTGGGGCCCTCCCGGCACGGGCAAGACGACGCTGGCCAAGATCATCGCGCATCTGACCAAAGCGGAGTTCATCGAATTTTCCGCCGTGCTGGCCGGAATTAGAGAGATCAAGCAGGTCATGGCCGACGCCGAGCGCGCCCGCCAGTACGGCACGCGCACCATCGTCTTCATCGACGAAATTCATCGCTTCAACAAAGCCCAGCAGGATGCCTTTCTGCCGCACGTGGAGAAAGGCAATATTCGGCTGATCGGCGCGACCACTGAGAATCCTTCGTTTGAAATTAATTCCGCGCTGCTCTCGCGCACGCGCGTCTATGTGCTGAGGCCGCTGACCGAAGAGCAGATCGTACTGCTGCTGAGGCGTGCTCTCGCCGACCGCGACCGCGGACTCGGCGACATGAACCTGACGGCCTCTGACGAGGTGCTGAAAGGGATTGCGAGCTACACCAGCGGCGATGCGCGCAGCGCGTATAACGTTCTGGAAGTCGCGGCGGGACTTACTCAAAAGAATGCCGGGGGTGCGCGGGAGATCACCGACGAAATCGTCCGCGACGCGCTGCAGAAGCGGATCCTGCTCTACGACAAGTCGGGCGAAGAACATTACAACCTGATTTCCGCGCTGCACAAGTCGGTACGCAACGGCGACCCGGACGCCGCGCTCTACTGGCTGGGCCGCATGCTCGAGGCCGGAGAAGATCCGCTCTATGTGGCGCGGCGGGTGGTGCGCATGGCGGTAGAGGATATCGGCCTGGCCGATCCGAACGCGCTCGCTCTGTGCATGGCGGCTCGCGACGCGGTTGACTTCATTGGCATGCCGGAGGGAAATCTGGCGCTGGCCCAGGCTGTGGTCTATCTTTCGGTCGCGCCCAAGTCGAATGCGCTTTACACCGCGTATGGCGATGTCTTGAAAGATGTGGAGCAGACCGCGGCCGATTCCGTGCCGCTGCACCTGCGCAACGCTCCTACTTCGCTGATGAAGGGACTTGGCTACGGTCAGGGCTACCAGTACGCCCACGACTTAGAAGACAAAGTCGCCGACATGCAGTGCCTGCCCGACAACCTGAAGGATCGGGTCTATTACCGGCCGACCAGCGAAGGCATTGAGAAACGCATCCGCGAGCGCATGGCAGAGATCAAGCGCCGCCGATCGCCGGAGTCGAGCTAGCAGAAGGTTCAGCCGCCTCGGCCGGTCGCGTGCGCGGCAGGGTGAATACAATGATGAGGCAGGCGAGAGCCATTACGATAAGCATGAAGATGCTGCCTTCCGGGCCGGTCGCGCCGCCGCTGAGGATGGGCTTGCCCACCGGGTGCGTGGCCACAAAATGGTGCTGCGCCATCATGCCGCTATCGGCGACGCCGTAGAGGAACGATTGCGACCAATCCCACGCAGTGTGGAAGCCGATGGCCCACCACAGCGAACCGGTTCGCCAGAGACTCAGGCAGAAAATCAGGCCAGCCAGACCGGCGCCGAGCAGTCCGATGGGCGATTCGCCAGGATTGTTGCCGTGGCCAAGACCGAAGAGGACGGAAAAAAGTACGGCTGAAGTCCAGAAGCCCAAGGCGGTGCTGTGGCGAGTCTTGAAGGCTGACCGGTAAAGACCGGCGAGCCCGCGGGTGAGCGTGAACTGAAGGTAACCGCGGACCAGATACTCCTCGAACAGACCGACCAAGATGAAACCGAACAGCCAGATGACTCCGTATCGCAGCGCGTCGCCGTAAGACAACAGGCGGCGGTCGATGACGAGCAGGCCGGTCCTGCAGAGGATCAAGACCAGCAGCGACAGGCAGACAACTCCCCAGGCCAGGCCCGCGAGGAAATGCAGAATTTTCTGGCCGCCGCCGAAACCATAGACAGAGTTGGGGCGGCGCTCAATCTTCGACATGATCCAGGTGACCAGGAAGACGATGAGGAATGGAACTAACTCTGCGATGAAAATGAAAGAAGGAGAGATTTCCGCACCCGGCGTGGGGCCGTTTGGCGAGGGTGGGTAGAGTTTGTGAGCGATGCGGTTCACCGCGAAGGCCATGGCAGCCACGAGCGCGATGAAGATGAGCAGGCTCCAACCGGCGCGCAGGCCGTCTTTGCCGATGAATACCTTGCGCGGAGCCGATGGCTGAGCGCTGGGGGATGCCTCAGGAGGAATTAGATCGGCGGGCGGCAGAGTTGGGTCCTGATGCAATGGGGGCTCCCGGTTCAGCAAGAATCGTTCAGCAGAATCAGCGCGAGTCGCGCAGCAAGAGTCTATCGCAAGTCGCTGCTGCGAATCACCTCTGCGTGAACCGGAACCGCGCTTGATGTTCCTTGAGGATGCAGCGGTCCATCACCACGAATATGCCCGCCTGGCGCGCCTTTTCCGCGGCCTTCTGGTGGATCACGCCTTCCTGCATCCAGATGGCGGGGACTTTGAGTTCGATGGCCTGGTCGACAATTTCTTCCGCAAATTCCGGACGGCGAAAAATATTCACAAGATCAATCTTCCCGGGCGCGCCGTTCTTCGGAAGATCATTGCTCGGAATCTGGTTTCCCGGAATTTCGTTTCCCGGAATGTCAAGCAGCGACGCGTAAGCTTTCTCGCCCAGGCACTCTTCGATCAGCGGATTGACCGGGATGATGCGATATCCGTGGCTCTGCATGTAGGCCGAGACCCCGTGACTGGCGCGCATGGGATTGCGCGAGAGGCCGACCACGGCAATGGTCTGGGCGCGCTGCAACAGTTCGCCTATGGGATCCGGTTGCGGCATTTCTGAGTTCTTAGTTCTAAGCTCTTAGTTCTCAGTTCTTAGCGGCTCGATGGGAAAGCGAAGGGCGGTCCGCCCTACTTTTTATTGGCCTGCTCTTCCTTCTGCTTGTAGGTTTTAAACGCCAGTTTGCGGACCGTCTCCGGAACATCCTTGTTGGTTCCGATGTTCTTCAGGTCGGTTGACAACAGGTGCTTCATCAGGCTCAGCGCCAGATCCATCGGCGTGCGTGGATTCGCCACCAGATTGCGGACGACCTTGTAGTTCTTCATGAAGCGGCGCTTCATCGGAATCTGGCGCAGCACGGACTCGAGCACGTTCTTCTGGCTGGCGAACTTTTCCACTTCACCGTCAGAAAGCTTGGGAGCTTCCAGTACCGCGAGCGCCACGATCTTGGTGCCATCACGAATCAGAAGGGAGCGCTCCTCCTTGCTCCCTTTCAAGGCCAGTTGAATGCGCCCTTTAATGTCGAGGCGGGCAATTTTTTGCAGCGCATTCTCACGCCCAGGCACCGATACAGGCTTCTTGGGCGTAACCGCCGGGGTTGGCGCAGGCGCCTCAGGCACAGGCGCTTCCGCTTCCTGGGTGAGCGGAAAATAGTCCTCTCCCAGCAAGTCGACAATTCCGCCAACTGCCTTGAATGGCTTCTCGCCTTCCGCAGCAATAGCCTCGGCGTGTTCCTTGAAGTAGGCAGCAACGGCCTCTTCGTCGGCCGGGTCGGGAGGAGAATCGGAACCGGCCGTGGCTTCGGGCCCGGCTTCGGGCGCTCCGAGCGCGGCCTCGGGATTCGCGGCGGGAGCAGCCGGCGGCGCAGCGGGAACCGGGCTGGCAACAGTCAATTTTTTCAGCTCGTTCGCCTCTTCCTTCTTCAGATAAGGATTCGACTTGAGCGTCTCCAGCACGCGGGGCATGGTGCGCACCCGCGCGCTCTTCAGCATGGCTTCGATGGAATCGCGCGCGGCGCCGATCGCCACTTTCACCACCTGGGCTTCGGAGATGGAAGGATTCTCCAGCAGCGCAGGCAGCAATTTGGGACGCAAATTGTCGGGCAAGATGAAATAGTCGAGCACTTCGTGCGGGCTATTGGGATCGCCCGCCGCGACGATGGATGATTTTTCGTCCCACCCGGCCAGGGTCATGCGAGCCAGTTCGCCGAACACCCGGTTGTGCCGGGCCAGGTAAACCAGAATCTCGATGTTTTCGGCGGGCCCAACCTGCAGCGCGCCGCGGGCGGCAAACTGCATCATATTGGAGGGCAACTTCGACGCGCGGATCTGATCGATCATGCTCGCCATAAGATCATGCCTCGACTGCGGAGGCCGCATGGCCCGCGGCCAGCGATTCCAACTCGTTCACGGCCAGTTCCAGCTCGCGAGTGATGCGATTCTTTTTGTGGCGGAGAAATACATCCCGCAAAGTCCGATAGTACCAAAGAGTGCCTTCGCGTCCGCCGTTGAAGCGTGACCAGACAGATTCGCCGATGGCACGGTAATCGCTGACGATGGAGCGCACGTTGTTCAGTTTATCGGCGGCCGAAACCAGGCGCGTATCGGCATCAGCGTTTTTCAGGTGACGAATGTAACTCTGCTTGCGCTCAAGCCACGGTGGCTTGGGTATGGTATCGGCATCGGTGCAACCTTCCACCACCTTGGCGACGCGCGGGCCGAAAAGGCGCCAGACTTCTTTCAGCATGGGCGCGCCGCCGCAATCCTCGACCACGTCGTGCAGCAGCGCCGCGATGGCCAGATCTTCGTCGCCTCCAGCTTCGATTACGAGAGACGCAACGCCCATGAGATGCGCGATATAGGGGATGGTCGACGCCTTGCGCGTTTGCCCGGCATGCTTCTCCGCCGCGAATACGAACGCCTGCAGAAAACGCGGGCCGAGCTTTACGCTGTGCTTACTCTGTGTCCCCTGTGGTTGAGGTTTTTTCGTGTGTGCCGCCATCTCTACGACTTCTCTCCGCGCCGCGCCAGCAGATACGCGCGAATGAAAGGCTGCAGATCGCCGTCGAGCACGCGATCGACGTCGCCGACTTCGGTTTTGGTGCGGTGGTCCTTGATCATACGGTATGGCTGCAGCACGTAGGAGCGAATCTGCGATCCGAATTCGATGTCGAGTTTCGAGTCTTCGATTTTCTTGGTGGCGGCGCGCTTTTTCTCCATTTCGAATTCATAGAGTTTCGAGCGCAACATGCTCATAGCGCGTTCTTTATTCTTGTGCTGCGAGCGCTCATTCTGGCAATTGGCGACCAGATTCGTGGCAATGTGCGTGATGCGCACCGCGGAATCGGTGGTGTTGACGTGCTGTCCGCCCTTGCCGCTGGAGCGGTAAGTATCAATGCGAATGTCCTCGGGCTTGATGACGATTTCGATGCTCTCGTCAATTTCCGGCGAAACATACACGCTGGCAAACGAGGTGTGCCGCCGCTTGGCTTGATCGAACGGAGAAATCCTCACCAGGCGGTGCACGCCGATTTCGCTCTGCAGCAGTCCGAAGGCGTATTCGCCGTTGACTGCGAAGGTCGCCGACTTCAGCCCCGCTTCTTCGCCGGGTTGATAGTCGTAGAGCACAGTCTCAAACCCGCGCCGCTCGGCCCATCTGAGGTACATGCGGAGGAGCATGTCGGCCCAGTCCTGCGACTCGGTGCCGCCGGCTCCGGGGTGAATAGTGACAATGGCGTTGCGCGCGTCGTTCTCTCCCGAGAGCAGCGTCTCGGTTTCGAGGCGGTCCAGCAAGTCGCGCAGCGCGCCGATTTCTCGCTGCAGGTCGGCATCAACACTCTCGCCCTCTTTCGAGAGGTCGAAGTAGGCGGCAATGTCTTCGCCGCGGCGCGCCAAGTCGGCGTCGTGCGCGAGCACCTGCTCCAGGCGCTTTTTTTCGCGCATCACTTGCTGCGAGCGCTGCGGATTCGACCACAGGTTCGGGTCGGCAGACTGCTTTTCAATTTCGGCTAGCTGCGGACGGACCTTCTCCGCCTCAAAGATACTCCCGAAGTTCGTGGACCTTCTTGCTGAGTTTTTCGTATTCGAGGACTAACTCTTGATTCATGAGGAAGCTTCAGCCTTCTTGCGGTTTTTGGAAAATGTAAAGCGCACGATCAGCGCGCCTAGAGAAATTATCGCACATGCCCACGCGAACCAGTCGCCGTGGCGGGTATAGAAAGTAGTTTCCGAAGTGAGGGCGTAAGGCGCGGCCAGAGCCATTCGTTCTTTGCGCGGAATTTGCGTCACCACTCGTCCCCAGGGGTCGACCGAAGCCGTCACCCCGGTATTGGTCGCGCTCAGCAGCCAGCGATTGTTTTCGATGGCGCGCATGCGGGTCTGGTTCAGATGCTGCGCGTAGGCGCCGCTGTCGCCATACCAGCCATCGTTCGAAATGTTGACGAACACCTGCGCGCCATTGTTAGCAAACTGCCGCACTTCACCGGGGAAAATGGACTCGTAGCAGATGAACACGCCGAGCTTCTCATCGCCCGCGTTCAAAGCAACGCGGGAAGCGCCGTGCCCGAACTGGCCCACCTCTTTGGTCAGGCCGCCGGCAAACGAAAACACGCTGGGAAACGGCAGATATTCGCCGAAGGGCACGAGATGGACTTTGTCGTAGCGCGCCGTCCATTCACCCGAAGGGCTGATCAATGCAGCTGAGTTGAAATCAGGCCCGTCCGTGCGTGGCGCAGGTTCTTGCGTTCCGATGGCTCCCGCGACACTCCAGGCATTGGTCTGTTGGGCCATCTCGCTCATCGGGTCGCGAAATCTTCTCTCGTTCGTAAAGAATGGAGCGGGCGACTCCGGCCAGACGACCAGCGAGATTTTTACCGCCGACTTCGCGACCGACTGCTCGCTCAGGTCGGTCAATCCGCGCAGCGTCTGCTGGAAATAATTCGGCGTCGTCCAGTTGGCGGCGACGGGAATATTGGGCTGCACCAGGAGAGCCGAGTGGTCGGCGTGCGCCGGTGGAGCATCGATCAACCGACCCGCCTGCAGGACTGCGGCCGCAGCCAGGGCCGCGGCCAGCAGAGCACCGCGCTTCTCCCGCGCAACCATGAACGCCGCGGCCAGCGCGACATTCACCAGCACAATTTCAAACGACATGCCGTAAACGCCGGTGAAGGCGGCGATGCGGCTGAGGGGGACGTTGTCTACCTGCGCGATCCCCAGCAGGTTCCAGGGAAAGCCGGTGACCAGCGTGCGCGCCAGTTCCACGGCGACCCAAAGAAAGGGAATCAACACCAGAGGCCGCCGGTCTTCCTGCCTGCGCCCGGGCCCGGCCAACAGACCGACGAGCAAACCGAAAAGACCGTGATATAGCCCCAGATAACAGCAGAACAGGAAGAGCGCCAGCAGCGCCTCGGGAACGCTGAGGCCGCCATACTGCCGCATGGTGTCGAAAATCCAATAGCAGGTGCCGGCGTACCACAGGATTCCACAGACGTACCCCAGCACGAAGCCTTGAACAGGCGTGGCTGGACGCAATCTCACCGAGCCGGCAACTTCCAGTTCGCCCGCCGGACGCGCCCGCAGCAGCGCCACGATCAGCGGAGCCAGAGCAAACCAGGAAAATACGTAAACCCCGGGTAGAGGAAAAATGACGACCTGAAGAATGGCCGATAACAGAACCAGCAACCACGCGCTGAAGTGAATTTGCCGCACGCGAAAGGATAACAAAAGGCAGTTGCCAGTACCCAGTTGCCAGTTGTCAGTTGTGAACTGGGTCGGAGGTGGGCAGTGCAGTCAGGCTGGCGCGGACGAACTCCACAATTTCTGATGTGACGTATTCGGGCGGGGTGATGCGAAAGACCGGGCAGCCCGCCACTGGCTTCAGAGAAACGGCTTGCCAGGCGGGGCCATTCGGAGTGTGGTGCAGAATTACGGCGCTGGCGCGATCCAGAAATTCGCGGGTGGAATTTTTGAAATCGGCGGTTGCAGGATCGAGCACGGTCAGATACAAGTCGGGCCGCAGAAACTTCAAAATACTGTTGGATTCGATGATCACATGGCGCGCGCCTTCCAGGCGCTTGCGCAGGGCGGGCATGGCCTCGGCCAGACGGCCCTGCTCGGTGCGCACCCACAAAGCGCGCGCAGCGCCCGCCGCGAGAAAGCGGGATGTGTCCGTTCCACCGGAGCGGTCGCGCTCTTCTGAAATTGCCCAGGAGTGGTCGGCGGTCGCGCAGTCGCAGGGCTCGCCGTTGGCCGAACAAACGCCGTGGCCGTACTGCGTGATCTTCACCGCAGTCCAGCCAAACTCGGGCAGCGCCGCGATCAAGCCCGCGACCACGCTGGTCTTGCCCACGCTGCGCGAATGTCCGCCAATGACGATGATTGCCATAAGTCTCGGCTTCCGGCTTCCGCTATCCGGCTGCCGGGTTCGAACACCGGAAGCCGAATGCCGGGAGCCGGAAGCCGGCTTTCTTACTTTTTCGCCAGCCGGGCCAGAGCCGCCAGTTGCTTCAGATACTGGCGCACTGGCTGCGCCGGAGTTCCCCAGAAGGCTACGCCCTTCCCGCGCAAAATCTTGTTGGGCAACACGCCGCCCTGGCCGCCCAGCATGACTCCTTCTTCAATGCGCGCATGTTCGCCAATGCCGACCTGCCCGCCGAGCACGACTCCGTTTTCGATGACGATGCTTCCCGACAAGCCGGTCTGCGCGGCGATCACCACGTCTTCCCCGATCTGGCAGTTGTGGCCGATGTGCACCAGGTTGTCGATCTTCGTTCCCCGGCGGATGCGGGTTTCGTCGAGCGCACCGCGGTCAATGGTCGCGTTCGCGCCGATCTCGACGTCGTCTTCAATGACCAGCCGGCCAACCTGCGGAAATTTTTCGTAGTGGCCGGTCTTTCGGTCGCGCACATAGCCAAAGCCGTCGCTGCCCAACACCGCGCCCGCATGCACGATTACGCGGTCGCCCAGCGTGGCGCCGGGATAGATGGTGACGTTGGGATAGATATGGCAGTCGCGGCCAATGCTCGCGCCGGCGCCAACAGCGCATCCCGTACCGATTTTTGTGTGGTCGCCAATTTGCGCCCGCTCCGCGATGACGGCCCGCGCTTCGACGAAAACACCGGCGCCGAGCACCGCAGAAGAATGCACGACGGCCGTCGGGTGTACTCCATTTTGTGGCGCGGCACCGTCAAGCGGCGCCGCTGCGCTGAGAGATTCCCCGAGCAGCCGCGCCGCCCGGGCAAACGCAAGCTTCGGATGATCGCTGATCAACAGCGGCCGATCGCTGGGCTTGGCCGCTGCGAGCTTTACGGCGAACTCGCCCGCGATAATCGCTCCTGCCCGCGATTGCAGAGCCAGCGCCAGATGCGTCTCATCCTCGACGAAAACGAGATCATCCGGCGTCGCCGATGGCAGGCTGGCCACGGCGCTTACCTCGATGCGGCCGTCGGCCATCAGGCGGGCTCCGACGGCCTCGGCGATCTGCTGCAGCGGGCGTTTCATGGCTCTCACTGTATAGCAGCGGGCCAAGAGGAAGGAAGTGCGAGAAAATAAGGCAGCCTGTCAGTTTGGTCTTGACGCGAGAGCCGATGCGAGGGAGATCCCTCGCTTCGCCTGAAGAACGGCTCCGCTCGGGATGACACCCCGATGCTCCCGGAACTTCACCGCCGCGGTCGCGCCCTACGGGGCCGGAGGGGTGCAGGTGGTGGTGCCCTGGCACATGAGGAAAGTGCCCGTAACGCCGCCAGTCCCTCCACAAGAAGCCGACCCCGTCAATGTCCACGTCCCCACGACTACGCCACCGCTCAGCGTTCCGGTGGTGCCGGTGATGTTGCCATTCGACGTGCCGGTGAAACCGGACGGAGTGTAGCTGGTCAGCGTAAGGACGTTGCCCGTAGGCGTAGTCGATGTTACCGTCAAGTTCAACGTTCCCGTAACCTGGTCGGTCGAGGTGCTCGTATTGAATTGATATCCGCCACCCGCGTTAGAGGTATCTCGATCTACGCTAAAGCAGCTGTTGGAGCTGGCGTTAATGAAGTTCAGGCTAATAATGTCGAGCGGTTCCTGTGTGCCCAAAACGTCAGAGACGGCGAACTGGGTGGTGAAAGTAAGTCCGCTGGCAGCCAGTTCGCTAGCATCACCCGGCTCACCGGTGAAGGTAGCCTCCCAAAAAGAATTGGAGTTGGTAGTGATGGCTTGGGTGGTTTTGGGGGTGCTGCCGCATCCGCCGACCGCGAGTTGCAGCGCCAGCAGCATCAGGAGTGCAAGCTTCTTCATGTACCGTCCTTGAATTCGGGTCGCTATGAGATGTCCCTAGAGAATGATCCTATTCAGAATAGAGAGATGCGGGCAGGGTCGTCAATGGATGTAAGGGGGCAGGGGCCGTTTCGCGGCGCGCAATCCGTCTGCTGCCACGACGAAGGCAAACGCCAAAGCAGCCCTGCTCCTCCCAGGGCTCGAGCGCTTGATTGCTGGCAAATTGGGATGTATCATGGTATATACCGTAGGAGGTCCCAATGCCCACCGCGAAACTCTTCCGCAATGGCCGCAGCCAGGCCGTCCGCTTGCCTGTGAACTTCCGCTTCGAAGGTTCCGAGGTGTTCGTGCGGCGCGATCCGGCGACGGGCGACGTCATTCTTTCGCGCCGGCCCGATTCCTGGCAGGACTTCTTCGCCTTAACCCGCACTCTCGACCTTCCCGAAGATTTTATGGCGGATCGCAAAGATAGTCCGCCACAAAAACGAAAGCTGTTTTGAATGCCCGTCCACTATCTGCTCGACACCAACATGGCCAGCTACGTGATCAAGGGCAACTTTCCGCTGGTGCGGGAAAGGCTGGTCAAGGTGGCCATGGCGGAGGTTGGGATCTCGGTGATTACCGAGGCTGAATTGCGGTTTGGCGTAGCGCGGAAACCAGCAGCGGCGCGGCTTGGAACCGCGGTGGAAGAATTCCTGCTACGGGTGGAGGTTCTGCCCTGGGACTCGGCGGCCGCAAAATCCTACGCGACGTTGCGCTCGACTCTGGAGCGCATCGGCGAGCCCATGGGAAACCTCGACCTGATGATCGCGGCCCATGCGTTGGCCACTTCCGCCGTACTGGTCACCCACGACCACGTATTCCACCGGGTGAAGCACCTGAAGGTCGAAGACTGGGCCAGAGCAGCACGATGAGGAAGCATCGCCACACGATTTCCTGCTGACGAGTCTTCCGTTTTACCTCGAAGTGCGCCGCGATGGCGTCGCCAGCCCCAGAATCAGCAGGGCGATGGAAACACCCACCAGAAAGCCGCTGGCGAAATGGGCAAAGTTGCCGTCCATCCAGAGTCGCAGGCTAATGCCGACCGCCAGAGCCAACGAACCCGCCGCTGTGAAGAAAGCCCTACGCCGTATCATGCTGCCCTCCAAAACATTTCCACTCGCGCCTACGCGCCGCGTTTCACTTTCAACTCGGCCAGCAACTGCTCGATGCGGTCTTCTTTTTCGAGTGCGGCCAGGCGGTCGTCGAGATTGTCGCCCGCGATTTCGGACTTCGCCTGGCTCACCGCCTGAGACTGAGCGACCTTGCGCTGCATGCGGTCGAACGCCGCGGCCTTCGAGCCATCGCCTGAGGGCAGGCGCGCGTCGCTGGCCCGGCCCACGGCGCGGGCGCGGCGCTGTTGCAGGGTCAGCGCGTCGGCCCTGGCCTGAGCCTCGGTGAGCTTCTGCTCCAATTGGCGCAGCGCGGACTTCAGGTTTTCCACCTGGGCCTTCTGGTCGCTCACCTGCTGCGTGAAGTTGTCGCTGAGTTCGCGATAGCTTTCCACGCGCAGCAGCGAGGCGCGCGCCAGGTCGTCTTCTTTTTTGTCGACGGCGAGTTCGGCCTTGCGCATCCACTCGGCCACCTTCTCTTGGTTTTCTTTCTGCTTGCGTTCGAGCAGGTGCTGGTCGGCGATGGCGATGGCGACCTGCGTCTTGACCTGCAGAAGCTGGTTCTGCATGTCGAGGATGACCTGCTTGATCATTTTTTCCGGCTCTTCGGCCTTGTCGATCAGGTCGGTGAGGTTGGCCCGGACCAGTGTGGAAACGCGCTCTAGCAATGCCATAGTGGATTCCTTTTTTTTCAGCTTTTAGCTTTTAGCTCTTAGCTTCCAGCTTGTTGCCTTGGATCTCTCGGTTCATGTAGGCGATGGACCTGCGCGCATTGCGGACAGTCCGGCCGCTTGCGCCGGAACGATGCGCCGAGCGCCAATCCGATGGCGACGCCGACGGCCAGCCAGACGCCGACGTGGCCCGCCAGCACTCCGAACACCGTGCCCAGCCCGGCTCCCAGCGCGATGCCTAATCCTGTGTACTTTGATTTGTTGTTCGTCATAACCATTCCTCCGGCTTCCGGCTTCCAGCCCTGCGAGTTTCCTTTTCCCGGAAGCCGGAAGGCGGACGCCGGACGCCGGAAAATCTGGGACCAATAACTCGGAATGAACCGGCGCGTTCAGGTTCCACTCGACAATTGAGTTGTTGGCGTACCACAAACCCCCGATGCCGACATAAAAAGCCAGCAGCAGCGGCCATGCCGCAGACGGCTTCAGGGCATGCGCAATCAGCGCTCCGATGGTGAAAAACAGAAGCATGACCGCCATGATTCCAAGCCCCAGCATCAGCGCGCCTTCGCGGGAAGAGCAACCGTTGGGCTGCCAGTTGGCGTCGAAGTGCACGGCCATCCGCAGCGGCAGGCGGTCCCAGTTGCGCCAGTACTTGATGGCCGTGATGGGCAAGGCCAGCCACATCAGCCAGGTCAGCGGTTTGTAGAACGTCCGATTCATAGACGTCATCGCATTCGCCTCCCGTCTCCAGTCCCATTTCCATTCGGAGTCCGGCGATGGTTACCGTTGCCGGCTGCGAGGTCGGGCCGCAGGGCCTCGAGCAGGCGGTCAGCCAGTCCCGGCGTGTCGAGAATTGCACCCAACAGCAGAAAACATCGGCGCGTGTCTTTTTCGCGCGCGGCCTTGATCAGTACGTCGCTGACTTCCGGGTCGTTCGCGAACTTCTCCGAACCTTGCAGCAGCCATACGTCAATCTGCCCTTCGGTGGTGCGCAGGTCGGAAGTCAGCTCGGCGTGATAGCCGTCGGGATCATCCACCAGAAAGCCGGGATGCACTTTGAAAAACTTTGCGAGCAACGCGCGCGAGGACTGCGTCATGTGCGGGCGCGCCCCGTTTTCGATCTGCGAAAGATACGACTGGCTGATGGATGCACCCTTTCCCGAGGCTTTGGCGCGGGCTTTGCCTTTGCCTTTCTCCGCTTCTTCGCGGATGGCCCGAACGAGTTCCAGCTGCGTCATGGGACGGCCCAGACCGCGCAACGAGCCTTCCACTTCGCGCAGATACCGAATTTTCTCGCCCAGCTTCACCGGCCACGCCTTCCGTATTCCAATACGAGATATTTATATTGCAATCTGCGATTCTTGTCAAGAATTGTATGTGCCGCTATTTCAGCGACTTACGGCGTGCAAGCAGGCAGCGGCGCACACGATCCTGTAGCAGACATCGTGGGAGCAGACGCCCTTGAGCAGAGGCCCTCGAGCGACAATGACAGGTTGGGTTCTTGGGCCGGGCCAAAAGTTATCAATCATCCAGACATTCGCCTCCGCACTCCTGCCGCTCAGGGCGATGTGGCGCCCGTCCGGCGAAGGGATGCCCCAGATCTGGGAACCGTCCGGAGAGAGCGCCCAGGAGTATGATGCGCCCGGCGCGTCGCTGGTGGTCGAAGGCGGACCGCTCGGTTCGGAAACAGCGGGCCTTTATCGAGTTGGCATTGCCGGCGGCGTTCCGCAGTTGCTATTTGAAACTGGAGAGTTCGTTGATTTCAGGTGTGCTGATCGACCGGTGAAGCTGTGCGTATATGCGTGCGAGCATCCAGTTCCATCCCCCGTACCTGCTCCGGCGACATGTAGGCGACTGTGCCAAGCGCGGCACCCGGGCTGGTGAGATGCGCCTCTGAATCGATGGTGGCTGCGGTCGCACCTACTCCCTCCGGCTCGCCCGAAACTTTGGCCAAACCAAAATCCAGAACCTTAGCGCTGCCTCGGCTGGTGACGAAAATATTGGCGGGCTTGATGTCGCGATGCACAATGCCCTTGGCGTGAGCCGCATCCAGCGCGTCGGCGGTCTCGATCGCCAGCGCCAACAAAACGTCAAGATCCAGGGGACGCCCGCCAATCCGGTGCTTCAGGGTTGCACCGTCCAGAAATTCCATGGCGATGAACGCCTTCCCGTCCTGTTCGCCGATGTCGTAAATGGTGCAGATGTTGGGATGATTCAGCGCGGAGGCGGCCTGCGCTTCCCGTTGAAAGCGAGCCAGCGCATGCGGGTCGCGCGACGTCGTCAGGCAGGAATTTGAGGGCGACGAAACGGTGCAGGCGGACGTCTTCGACCTTATAAACCACGCCCATGCCGCCACCGCCCACTTTTTCGAGCATGCGGTAGTGCGAGATGGTCTGGCCAATCATGAACGCGAGAGAACTCTGGGCATGTTATGTCCCTTATGCTGGGAAGTCAAAATTGAGGCGTTTTGCGGGCGTGAGCGGCGCGGGAGCCCGCAGCCGAAATCCTGAGCGAAGCGACGGATATCCTAGAGCCCAGCCTCGATGCGCGACCGCGGGTCGAGATAATCGCGCAAAGCGTCGCCGATGAAGTTGAAACTGAGCACGGCCAGCATCACGGCGAGCGCGGGAAACAGGACGAGGTGGGGGGCGTCGAACAGGTGGGCGCGGCCGTCGTTCAGCATCGCTCCCCAACTGGCAGTGGGCGGCGGAACTCCGAGCCCGAGAAAACTCATGGTGGCCTCGGCGAGAATAGCTCCGGCCATGCCGATCGAGGCCTGCACCACGACCGGCTGAATAATGTTGGGCAGAATGTGGCGGGTAATAATTCGTAGATCGGAGGCGCCGAGGGCGCGGGCGGCTTCGACGAACTCGCGTTCGCGGGCGGCGAGGACTTGGCCGCGAACCAGGCGCGCGTAGCCGACCCATCCGCCCAGCGAGAGTGCGAGCACGAGATTAAAAATGCCAGGACCGCGAAAGGCGATAAATGCAATCGCCAGCAGAATTCCAGGGAAGGAAAGAAACGCGTTCATCAGCACCACGTTGACGAAGCGGTCGATGGCCCCGCCATAGTAGCCGGCAATGGAGCCGATGATGAGTCCGAGGGCCAGCGACGTGAGCACGACGCAGCTGCCCACCACCATGGAAATGCGCGCGCCGTAAATGACGCGAGAAAGAATGTCGCGGCCCAGTTCGTCGGTGCCGAACCAGTGCGCGGACGAGGGCGAGTCAAGACGCGCGGGCAAGTTGATCGCCGCCGGATCGTGCGGGGCAATCCAGGGCGCGAACAGCGCGAAGATGATGAAGATGACGACCAACACCACGCCCGCGGCCGCCAGCGGGTTGTTGCGCGCATTTCCTGTGGCCCAGTGGCGGAACGAGATGGCGGCAGTGGACAAGTGCGTCGCTCCCGATGAATATTACGATACTTGACAGGTGATATTGCCCGCAATGGCATACTGTCATGCGGGCCTCTTGCCTTTCGCTGGCGGCCTCAGTTGGCGGACCCGAATGACGATATGGTTCTGGAAACCGCGGTCAACGGTCAGGCGGACGCGATCGTAACGTTCAATGAACGGGACTTCAATCCGGTGGCTGCCCGGTTCGGTTGCCGGGTGACGCGGCCGGGAGATCTTCTGCGGCTCTTGGCCGCCGAGACGGATTAGCGCTCGAATTTCAGGGAGAATGATTGTGAGACGAAGCAACTTTGCATTGCGGCTGCAGCCATCCTTGCTGGACGAGGCGCGCAAGCTCGCCGAGGCCGAGGGAGTGGCTCTGAATCAGCTCATCAACGTGGCGGTTGCGGAGAAAGTCTCGACGTTGCGGACGGAGGAGTACTTTTCGTCGAGGGCGCGTCGCGCTAATTCGGCGAAGATATCCCGGATTCTGAAGCCCGTCGGCAAAGGGAATGCGCCGATGCTGGGAGACGAACTGCCGTCGGAATTTGCGGCGAAGAGGAAAAGAAAGAGCGAGTAGGGAGCGCGACATCACCCTGTCGGGTCTGCAGCGGGCGGTGGCTTCAGTGGGGCAGCGGGTGGTCATTGAATTGTTGTGAGTCAAGCCGCAGTTACCACGTCTCCACCCGGAATTTCCGGTACCGATGGATCAGCTCAAAATCTGTCCGATTGGTGGTGATCAGGCGGGCGCCGTTGGAGCGGGCAGTGAGCGCGATGAGAACATCGAAGTGCAGGTCGCGCAGTTTGTGCGCCTCGAAGCCTTGATCGGCACGAATTTTAGCCAGTATCTCGCCGGACTCCAGCCAGTTCTTTTGCGTCGGAGTTAGGATCGGGTGGTTTCTCGCCATGGAGCGGAGGAATTTGTGTTCCGCCGGCCCGATTACGCCTCGCCACAGTTCCGCGAGGACGACCGACGATGTGCGGACCAGGCCCTCTACTGATTCGACCCTCTTGCCGTGACACCCCGTCCGTGCCTCGTCGACCAGAACCGATGTGTCGAAGATAATGATTTCACTCATCGAGTCCGGAGAACTTTAGTTTGCCGGAGTTCTTCTTCATCAATGCTTTAAAGCGCTTCAGCGCGACGATTTCGCGGAGGGCGATGTGAACAGCGTCCGTGCGGGATTTCGCCTTAAGCACTCTTACGGCCTCGTCGGCCAATTGTGTATCCAGGCGGATTGATGTCATGGTTACGGCCATAGAGCGCTCCCTTGCATATATACATTCTACATCATTTGTATATACGGTCCAGGAAAAACTCGTGGCCTGGCAACTGACCAGGGCGATGAAGAAGAAAAAGATTTCCAAGGCGCGCATGGCGGTCTTGCTGAGGACGAGCCGGTCGCAGGTCGACCGCATTCTCGATCCGAAACGCGACATTACGCTGTCGAGCTTGCAGCGGGCGGCGGTACTGGTGGGGCAGCGGGTGGTAATTGAGTTGGTGTGACTTGACCGCTTCAACACCCTGGCAAACAAAGCCACGGATGGGGAGCTTAATATGGGGCAGCCAGATTCAGGCGTGGATGACTTGAGCCTGGGGAATGCGGCGAACCCGGATTTGGCCCTCGCGAAGCCGGGTGCGAGCAATGTCGTAGGACGATTGCATTCGCATGAGCGTGTCCATCTTTACTCCAAACGCTTTTTCGATACGGAGCGCCATGTCGCCGGAGAGATCGGCTTTGCCGTTCAGCAGGCTGGACAGTGCGGGCCGAGAAACTCTCAGCGCCGCCGCCGCCGCGGTCACCGACAGGCCGGCAGGCTGAATAATCTCCGTTCGAATGAAATCTCCGGGATGAGGCGGGTTCTTCATGGGCATAATCTGCTCCTTCGGTCCTAGTGATAGTCTTCCAGATTAACGTCGCAAATTTCCCGCTCGGCCGTGTCGACACGGAAGCTCAAACGGTGGTTACGGGTGACGCTGAGGCTCCACGTACCCTTGCGATCGCCGGTCAGCGTGTGCGCCTTCCACGCAGCCAGCGCACGCAACTCTTCCGCTTCCTGCATATCGTCGAGAAAGGCCAACATCTTGCGGAGCTTGTCCGCCGAGTCGGGCGGAACACCTTTCGCGCTGTCTTCTGCGTAGAGTTTTTTCAAACCCTTGTGCGCGAAGCTTCGGATCTTCACTCAGGCAAGTGTAGCCTGTAGCGTAACACTTGTCAATGACCTCTGCACCTTCACTCACTGCCGAATCCTCGGGTTCGCCACCGAGTACAGCACGTCCGTCAGGAAATTCACGGCAACGTACGTCAATCCGATCGCCAAAATGCAGCCCTGGACCAGGAAATAGTCGCGGGCGGAGATGGCGTCGATGGTAAGGCGGCCGATGCCGGGCCAGGAAAAAATCTTTTCGGTCACTATCGCGCCCGCGAGTAACGCCCCAAACTGCAGTCCCACAACGGTCAGCACGGGATTCATGGCATTGCGCAGGGCGTGGCGATAGACGACCGTGCGTTCGGGCAGGCCTTTGGCGCGGGCGGTGCGAATGTAGTCCTGACTTAACTCTTCCAGCATCGAGGTGCGCACCATGCGGGTGAGGATGGCGGCCAGCGCGCTGCCCATGGTTAAGGCGGGCAGCACCAGGTTGGCGAACGATCCCGCGCCGGAGACGGGGAGCCATCCCAGCTTGATCGAGAACAGCAAAATCAAGATGGGACCAAGGGCAAAGTTCGGGAACGACAAGCCGAACAGGCTGACCACCGAGAGCAGGCGGTCATCCCAACGGTTGCGGCGCTGGGCCGAGCGCACGCCCGCGGGAATCGAAAGCACGAGAGCGACGAACAAAGACGCCAGCGTAAGCCGCAGCGTATAGGGATAGCGCTGGACCAGCAGCTTGGTGACGGTCTGGTTGTAGCGAATGGAGCGGCCGAGGTCGCCGTGCAGGACGCCTTTCCAGTAATGAATGTATTGCTCGCCGAGCGGGGCATCGAGCCCATAGGCGTGGCGGGTGGCGGCGGTGTCGGCGGCGGGCGCGCCTTCGCCTAGCATCTGCGCGATGGGGTCTCCGGGGACGAGGTGGATCATGAGGAAGACCAGGCTCACGACCAGCCAGATTACCGGCAGGGTGTAGAGGACGCGTTGGAGGAGGGGTTTCAGTTGGCGGTTCTCAGGTTGCCAGTTGTCAGTCGCGACGCTCTAGAATCCAGCGATCTTCTTCGTCCTCAAAGTACGCCAGTTTCGCCGGGACGCAGGAAAGGAATGTTCCCATCTGGTACCCGATCACTTTCTTCAAAGCCTCCAAGAGCGGTATCTCTTTCCCATCGAGATCGGAATCCTCGGAGGTGACCCAACAGAATGCCGGGGCGCCTTTCCGGGTTAGAAACGCCGCGATCTGCTCCGCGGTATGCTCGACCTTGGGGACCGCAAAGCAGTAACGAGGGTCCAGCGCCTTGAAGTGGGCTAGTTCGAGAAGGAATTTCTTCCGCCTTTTTGGATTCGCAATCATTTCCAAGTAGCGTTCGCGTTTCGTCGGCATGAAGAATGCCTTGATCAGTTCCTCTTCGTGATTCACGGTTGCATCCGCCCTCAGCGGCTAAAGCCGGTAATAATCAGTGCGCATGATGGCACGACTGAAGGTCGTGCCCTGCCCGGTTCTTTCATTCGTCTGCCTCAATCTCCGCCTTGTTTGGCGGCTTCCGCTTCGCCTTCCACTTTCGCCGTCTTTTCAATTCTCACTCGCGCGATGCGGTGACCTTCCAGCTCTTCGACCGTGTAGCGGCGGCCTTCGTATTCGAAGCTATCGCGCAGGCTGGGAATGCGTTGCAGGCGGGCGAGAATAAATCCCGCGAGGGTTTCGAAACCTGCGTCGCGCGGCAGGATCAGGCCGTGCTCGGTTTCGAGGTCGCGGATGTTGACCGAACCTTCGAGCAGCAGAACCGATTCATCTTCGAGCGCGGGCTCGCTGGGGGAGACGTCGAATTCGTCTTCGATGTTGCCGACCAGTTGTTCCAGAATGTCCTCGACGGTGATGACGCCGGCGGTCGAGCCGAATTCATCAACCACCACGGCGAGATGGCGGCGGCGCTCTTTGAATTCGGCGAGTAACTCAGCCAGCACTTTGGTTTCAGGCACGACCAGCACATCGTGCATGATCTGGCTGATCTGCATGCGCGAAATGCGCGTCGAAGTCGACTGGCCCAGATTGCTGAGGCGCAGGCGCATCCAGCGCATGAGGTCTTTGTAATAAAGTACGCCGACAATGTGCTCGGGGCCGCTCTGCGGGTCGTAGACTGGGACGCGCGAGTGCTGGCCTTCGACCACGCGGGCCAGGGCTTCGTCGAGCATGAGATTCGAGGGCAAGGAAAAAATATCGGGGCGCGCGACCATGACCTCGCGGACGGTGATGCTGTCGAGTTCAATGGCGCTGTGGATCATTTCTTCCTGGAACTCGGGAATCTGGCCGAACTGGCGGCTGGCGGTGACGATGAGCTTGAGTTCGTCCGGCGAATGGATGGCGCCACGACGCCGCGTGTCCTGGGCGCCGAATATCCGCAGAACCAGCCCCCCGGACCGGCGCATGAAAAAGAGCACCGGGCGGGTGAGGGTGAGAAAAGCCTCCATGGGCGCGGCCACGGCGAGGGCTACCTGCTCGGCGCGTTGCAAAGCCAGGGTTTTCGGCACCAGTTCGCCCAGGATCACGTGCAGGTAGGTGATCAGGCTGAAGGCGATGGCGATGGCGATGGTGTGGGCGTAGACCGCAGCGTGCGGAACGCGGTGGACGAACTCCATGCTTTCCACCAGGCGGGCGACCATAGGCTCGCCGATCCAGCCCAGGGTCAGGCTGACCATGGTGATGCCCAGCTGGACGCCGTTCACGACCTCATCGAGACGCTGATGCAGGCGCTGCACGATGCGCGCGCCAATGCGTCCCCCTTCGATGAGCTGCTGGATGCGGGTGTCGCGCACGCTCACCAGGGAGAATTCGGCGGCCGCGAAGAAGGCATTAGCCGCCACCAGGAGAAGGATCAGAAAGACCCGGAGCAGCACGAAGGCGATCATGGAAGGCCAATTTTAACAGCTTAAAGGCCGGGGACGGTGAGCAGGATCTCATGTAGAACCCCAAAATTCGACTCCGGGATGCGCTATCCTTTTTGAGGGGGGCTGGTCTAACTGGCAGGCGGCAGGGGAATTTGACTCGCGCCGGGCATCTTGCAGCCCCGATCCTTAAATCATTAAGGAACAAAAGCAACTTGGCCCCCGTACTACAGATTGAGGGCGGCGGAAACGGCTCCCAATCTCCATTTTGGACCACTAACAGGAGGAGTTGTGAACGGTAACGGGAATAATAAGAAGAAGCGTCGCAAGCTGATTATCTGGAGCAGCGTGGTCGGAGTGATCGTCCTGCTGGTCGCAGGCGGGGTATTCGCGGCGACGCGTGGCGGCACCAAGATCGATCCAACAAAGCTTGCCAAAGTGGAAAAGGGAGACCTGGCCAAGAGCGTGGTGGCGACCGGCAAGGTCACGCCCATCACTAAGGTCGAAGTGAAGTCCAAAGCCAGCGGCATCGTAAAAAAGCTTCTGGTGGACTACGGCGACCGCGTCAAGAAGGGGCAATTGCTGGCCCAACTCGACAAGATCGAGATCGAAGCGCAGGTCGCGCAATCGAGTGCCGCTCTCGACGCGGCGCAGGCCAACCTGAAAAGTTCGCAGGCTGACTTTGAGCGCGCCAAGGTGGATGCGGAAGGTCCGGATGTGCCGCTGCTGAAGCGCGCTTACGACCGCTCCGTTGGAATGGCCAAGGACGGCGTGGTTTCCGCGTCCGCGCTGGATGATGCCGAGAAGAACTACGAGATGGCGCTGAACAAACAGAACGTGTCGAAGGCGCAGGTCACCGTGCTCAAGGCCAAGATCGCGCAGGCGGGGGCGCAAGTGGCGCAGGACCAGGCCAATCTGAAGCAGCTCGACGAACAGCTCAGCTATACCGACATCATCTCGCCCATTGACGGCATCGTGCTCTCGCGCGATGTGGAAATGGGCGACGCAGTCAGCTCGATCCTTGTGCTGGGTTCGTCCGCAACGCTGGTCATGACGCTGGGCGATACCAGCGAAGTGTATGTGAAAGGCAAGGTGGACGAGAGCGATATCGGCAAGGTCTATCTGGGGCAACGCGCCCGCATCAAGGTCGAATCGTTCAAGGACAAGACGTTCGACGGCAAGGTGACCAAGATTTCTCCCATGGGCGTCGAGAAAGATAACGTCACCACGTTTGAAGTGCGCGTGTCGATCCAGAATCCGGGCGGCGAACTCAAGGCTGAAATGACCGCCAACGCGGAAATCATTTTGGAAGAACACAAAAACGTGCTGCAGATTCCGGAAGGCGCGATCCTTTACGACAAGGACAAGAAGGCCTCGGTGGAAGTGCCGGACCCGAAGGGCAAAGACGGCAAAGACAAAATCGCGGTCAACATCGGGATCTCGAACGGCGCCAAGACCGAAGTGCTCAGCGGACTGAAGGAAGGCGATCAGGTGGTACTGCAGTAAAGCGGACGTCGGAGCTCAGACCTCGGACGTCGGGCGTTCCATCGGTCGATGCCGGGGTCTGATTTTCCTGAAGGCTGAGGTCCGAGGTCTGAGGTCTGAGGTCCGATCCCATGACTCTCTCCGAAATCCTGCGCCAGGCGTTCGCCACCTTCCGGGCCCACAAGATGCGCACGTTCCTCACCATGTTTGGCATTGTGTGGGGAATTGCCTCGGTGATCATCCTGGTGGGCCTGGGGCGCGGGTTCAGCGCCGACCAGAAAAAGAACATGCAGTCGCTGGGCAAGGATCTGGTGATCGTGTGGGGTGGGCGCACCAGCGCGCAGGTGGGTGGTCGCGCGGCGGGACGAGAGATTCAGTTGCACGTGGACGACGCCGAGTTGATTCGCGACGAGTGCTATCTGGTCAAGAACGTCAGCCCGGAATTGCGGCGAACCATTCCTGAAGTCAGCCAGTACAACCTGGCCAGCCGCGGTGTGGTGGGGATGTGGCCGTCCTATCAGGATTTTCGCTCGCTGAAAATCTCCGAGGGCCGGCTGATCACCGACGACGACGAGCGCGAGGGCCGGCGCGTGCTGGTGCTGGGGTCGAAGGCCTACCGGCAACTGTTTCCTGGGCAGCCCGCCATCGGCGCCAGCGTGCTGGTGCAGAGTGTTCCTTATCTGGTGGTGGGGGTTCTGGAGGAGAAAAAACAGAACTCAAATTACAGCGGCCCGGACAACGATTATTTGTGGGCTCCGTACTCGGCGGTGTCGCGCGACTTTCCGCCGCCCACCAAACCAGGAGCCGGCATTATGCGCGGATTTCTGGATGACATTGTTTTTGAAGTGGGCGATCCCGAGGAGCATGAGGCCGCGGTGCAGCAGGTGAGAAACACGCTGGCCCGGGTGCACCACTTTGATGCCCGCGACAAAGACGCGTTGTTCATCTGGGACACCATGGAAGGCGCCAAGCTGCTGGACAAGATCTTCGGCGTGATCACCATCTTTTTCGGCTGTGTCGCCATTGTGACGCTGTGTCTGGGCGGCATCGGCGTGATGAACATCATGCTGGTGTCGGTCACCGAGCGTACGCGCGAGATTGGCACGCGCAAGGCGATGGGCGCGACCAAGCGCGACATCCTGCGGCAATTTTTCGCCGAGTCCGCCATGCTGACGGTGGTCAGCGGCATACTGGGTCTCTCGTTCGGGATCGGGTTGTGCGCTGCCATACAGGCTCTGCCGCTGCCCGACTTTGTGCCCCACCCCATCGTTTCCTGGATTTCAATTGTGGCTTCAATTCTCACCCTTTCGTTAATCACCGTGACCGCAGGCGTGTATCCCGCCCAGCGTGCCGCGGATATGACACCTGTGGAGTCTTTACGCTATGAATGACAATCACTCTCTCCGTTCAGCTTCTCTTCGCTCGGCTTCTCTTCGTTCAACCCTCGTGTCCAGCCCGTCGTTTCTTAGGACCTCGGCAGCCAGAACCTTGGTACCGACATTCTTTGCGATCGCGCTGGTCGTGCTTTTTGCTACTACAACGGGTTTCGCTTCCAACACGCCTCAAGGCACGTTCGATCGCACGCTGCAGGTCAGCGGGCCGGTCGATCTCGAAGTGCTCACGCATTCCGGCGACGTGACCGTGCGCGCCGGCGGGTCGGGTTCGGTTCAGATCCACGGCAAGATCTATGTCGGCGATCACTGGCTCATGGGCAACCGCGAGGCCGACGTGCACTCGATCGAACAGAATCCTCCCATCCGGCAGCAGGGCAACAGCGTTCATATCGAGTATGTCGAAATAAAGAACATCTCGGTCGACTACGAAATTACCGTGCCCGCGGACACGACCATCCGCACCCACACCGGCTCGGGCGATCAGATTCTCGAAGGCACGCGCGGCAATGCGGACGTGCAGACCGGCTCGGGTGATGTGAAACTGCGCAACGTTACCGGTGAGATTCACCTGCAGACCGGATCGGGCGACGTGCGGGCGCATGAAATTTCAGGCGCGGTCAAGGGCGGCACGGGCAGCGGCGACGTCGAGCTCGAAGAGACCGGACCGGGCGACATTGACCTGCACACCGGCTCGGGCAACATTACCGCACGCGGCGTGCAGGGCGGGTTCCACGGCGAAACCGGCAGCGGCGACGTGACCGCCGAAGGCACGCAGAGCGGCTCCTGGGAAATTCATACCGGCTCAGGCAACGTCCATGTGAAGCTGCCGGGAAACGCCGCCTTTGACGCCGACGTTTCCACCAGTTCCGGCTCCATCGACATGGGCGCGCCGGTCGAGGTCACGGTGCAGGGCCGCGTGGGCGAGGCGCGCAAACAGATTCGCGGCAAAGTGCGCGGCGGAGGCCCACTGCTGCGCGTGCGCACGGGCTCGGGGGATATTCACGTTGAGTAAGAAATTCAGTGACCAGTGGCCAGTGGCCGGTGCATCCAAGGCCGGGCACTGATCACTGGCCACTGGCCACTTTCTTATGTTCCTGACCGAACTCATTTCGCAAGGCTGGCAGTCCCTGATGCGCGATCGCATGCGCTCGGGGCTCACCATGCTGGGCATTATGTGGGGCCTGGTGTCGGTAGTGTTGCTGCTGGCCTATGGGCAGGGCCTGGGCGGGTGCGTGCTGAACGCGTTCCTGAACATGGGGAACAATGTGATCGTGCTGTGGCCGGGACAGACCAGCATGCAGGCCGGCGGGCAGCGCGCCGGCAAGACGATCAAGTACGAACTGGAGGACGTGCAGGCGATTCGCGACGAAGTGCCGATTGTGCGCGCCGTGAGCGGCGAGATTGACCGCGATCTTGGATTCAAGATCGGCACGCGCGTCGTCTCGCTTCAGGTGCGCGGTGTCGACATGCCCTACGGGCAAATGCGCAAGCTGATTCTCGACGATGGCCGCTATTTCAACGAGAGTGACTTCGCCGACCATCGCCGCGTGGTGATTCTGGGTTACGCGGCGGCGAAGAAGGTTTTTCAGGGCGCACCCGGAGCGGGCCAGCACGTCGAAATCGGCGGCCTCGATTTTGAAGTCATCGGCACCATGCGCAACAAGATTCAGGATTCGATGTATCAGGGCCCGGACAACGAGAACGGGTTTATTCCCTTTGCGCTGATGCGCGATCTGAAAAACGTTCGTGATCCGGACGAAATCATCATCCAGCCGACCGAGCCCGAGCTCAACAAGAAGGCGCTCATGGCGGCGCGCGAGGTCATCGGGCGCCGGCACCACTTCAATCCTAAGGACGAAAAAGCCACGCCGGAGTGGGACACCATCGAAGACCGCGCCAATATCAACGCGTTTTCCTACGGGCTGCAGGCCGTGCTGGGACTGATCGGAGTATGCACCCTGGCCGTAGGCGGCATTGGCGTGATGAACATCATGCTGGTTTCAGTGACCGAGCGCACCCGCGAAATCGGGCTGCGCAAAGCCATTGGAGCCCGGCCCCGGCACATTCTGGTGCAGTTTCTGCTGGAGGCGCTGGTGCTCACCTTTGTGGGCGGAGTCATCGGGATGGCGGTCGCCGAATTTCTGACCTGGGCCATTCCCCCCATGCCGCTCTACGATGAGTTCTACAAAACCTCCGACCACGAAGGCGCAATCTTCCTGCACGCTTCGATGGGCGTGATGATTATTTCATTCATCATTCTGTCGATGGTTGGAATCGTCTCAGGATTCTTCCCTGCCCTGAAAGCTTCGCGGCTGAATCCGATCGAAGCGCTGCGGTACGAATAGGCAATAACGGGTTCTGTTGCCGATGAGTACATCAGGCTTGCGAACTTGCCCCCGCCTTGCCCAGCCGCATTTGGAGAGCAAGACTGACCAGGTACGCTCCGACAATGAGAAACATCAGGTTCTGGTTGCCGACTATCATGCTGAGGTACTCGCTGAATCCGCCGATCACGGCCCCAATCAGGTTTGCTCCTAAGAAAGAGGATGGGTTCAACGCTTGACGGAAGGTCGTGGAGAAGATCAGTCCGGCAAAAAAGATCGGCAGGGGCACGACGAGAACCGACCACAATAATCGTTCGTCGAAACTTAACGCCAGAATCGAGTCGCGCCTGACAAAGTAGAGTAGCAGCAGAGTCGTGATGAGTGGCGCATAAAGCCATGTGCGGGAATGGCTCATGCGCATGGCCAACAAGTTCGCAACCAACACCATCAGAAGAACGCCCGTCACAACCACCATGGTTACAAACCACGTTGTGCCAAAGTACAGGGAGCAGTCTGAGATGCTCTTCGTCTCCAGCAGCAGAAAACCCAGCCCGAGAAACAAGAAGTGGCTATCGCTCATGCCGAACCCACGGCCGCGCAGCATGAACACCGCGGGTATCGTGATCGCCAGCAGGATTCCGATCACGATCAGGTAATCGGCCGGAATGGTTTTGTGAGAAAGATAGAGAAAGGGCCAGTCGTCGGTTGGAGCGACGGCTTCGGACAAGTCGTCGCCTGGCGGGAAGGTTGTACGTACGAACCGGCCATACTGCGGTGGTGGGTCGGCGTGCTGGCCCCGGAACGCGCAGATCACCACCTGTCCCTCGCTCTCATAGACGACAGGCATCTGGTCCGTGGCCAGCGCAACCATGCGCACCAACTTGCGGGCGAGCCACTCATGCCCGGCCATGAAAGAAAGGGACAATTCTCCATTGTCGTTCAGCAGCCGGAAGGCCGACTGCATGCTCTGCACGGTGTAGATATAACCGTCCAGGCGGATATTACTCATCGAGCTAAACAGCGTTTGTGAGTCCAGGAAGCCGAAGACCACCAAGTCGTATCCGCCGTTTGAACGCCGAAGAAAAGCTCGTGCATCCTCGACGTGGACGTGGACTTTCGGATTCCCGTAAATTCCCGAAGCATTGAACCGGTTCGATAGCTTCACTAACATCGGGTCGATTTCCACCGCGTCCACCTGCTCGGCTCCGTTCAGCACCGCGATCTGTGTGTCCGTGCCTCCTCCCGCCCCTAACATCAGCACCCGCCGGTGGGCCGGAGCCACCACATACGGCAGGTCGTACTGCAATCTTGCGTCGAGAATCTGGGGTCTGTTCGGCGGAGAATACCGGCTTGGGTCGAAGGTGCCGTCGCTCTGAAGAAAATAGTGATTTACCCGTACGTCGTAGATGGGCGGGTCCTGCATCGTGCGCAGCCCCGGCTGTGGCTCTCGTATGGGAGTATTCCCGTGCTTATCGCCCTGCAAGACCACGACGATGTAGTAGTACGGTGACCAGATCGCGCTCGGACTGACCGAAAAATACACCACCGCCAGCGACAGAACCAGGATCGGGATGGATCTCAACCGCTGCTCGCGCGAAAGAAGCAACATAATTGCGAACGCCACGAAACCCATTCCCAGCGTTGGCGAAAAGTACCTCAATGAGAAAACCCCGAAACACAGCGTCCCCGCGAGGCTGCCGCCCAGGTCCCAGGAGTAGGCCAGCAAAGGAGGCAGAACTTCAAAGAGAGATCCGATCCGCTGACCCAGCGGCACGAACACCATCGCGTTGCTGACGAAGATACCCACCAGGCTTACATAACGCACGAGTTGAGGAGTCGGTGTGTAAAACCTGCTCTCCGAAGCCGAAGTCGGCAGCGTGATGAAATGGGCAATCAACAGCCATGCCACGCTGATCAGCAGCAGAGCTGGCAGCCATCCAAAGAGCGACTTTCTTTTCTTGCCGACAATCGCTCCGACCCCCAAACCAAGGAAGGAACTGATCAATATCAGATTGGCGTAATAAGCGATCAGTCGTACGACCGCAGGCGCCCAGCGAATCACCATCAATTCCAGAAAGAGAGCGAGGAATGACAGACAGAATAGTTCGAGCCCGCGCCGACGACTCGCACCCGGATCCGAGTGATTGGACGAAGACAGAGCAGGCGATTCAACCGACATCATAGGATTTCGAATTGTAAACCCTCTTCTCGCGGACAGCCGCAACGAGGCCGGACGCGCGAAACGGGCAAGAAATTACATTGCGCTCAGAACCTTTGGGCACAGCCCTGGCGCTCAAGCCCATTACCTCCGTGCCTTGACGCGCAATTTCCCGTCCAATTAACCTCGCTGTACCTAGAATTTTGTCTTGCAGCGAGGGAAAGTTGCCGCATCGTCCGACTGTCACTCTGACCACCGATTTTGGAACCAACGATCATTATGTCGGCGTCTTGAAGGGTGTGATTCTCGAGATCACGCCGGACGCGCAGATCGTGGATATTTCGCACGCCGTGCAGGCGTTCGACGTGCTCGACGGCGCGCTAACGATTTCCCAGGCGTACTCATATTTCCCCAACGGGACGGTCCACATGGTGGTGGTCGATCCCGGGGTGGGCAGCGTGCGGCGGCCGATTCTGGCCTCCAGCGACGGCTACCATTTCGTTGCGCCCGATAACGGCGTGCTCTCGATGGTCTACGCCAAAGAAGAACGCATTCACGTGCGGCATATCACCTCCGAGCATTATTTCCGGATGCCGGTCAGCCAGACCTTTCACGCCCGCGATGTGTTTGCTCCGGTGGGGGCGTATCTGGCGAAGCAGGTGGATTCCCACAAGTTCGGCGACGAAATTGAAGACTACATTAAGTTCGCTGCGCCCCGTCCGAAGGCCGTGAGCCCCAACCGCATGCGCGCGGTGGTGCTGAAGGTGGACCGCTTCGGCAACCTCATCACCAATATCACACCGAAGGACGTGCCCGCGTTGTTCAAGGCCAAGGCCGCGGCCTTCAAAATTGTGGTGGGCAATCGCGAGATCACCACTATTCGCCAGGCCTATGCGGAGGGCACTGCGGGCGAAGTGTTCGGCATTATCGGCAGCATGGGCTATCTCGAGATCGTGGCCAACCGCGGGTCCGCGGCACAGGTCACGGGCGCCGGCAAGAGCGCCGAAGTCAGCATCTTTCTGGGCGAGGGCGCGGCTACGGGCAAAGGGGCGTAGTAGCTCTTAGCTCTTTAGCAGCTGCCTCTAAGAACTCTTCGGTTTGGGATGGACCCAGCGCTCCATCTCGCCTGTCCACCTGAGAAAGCTCCAGAGCTCGCGGCGCTCCCTCCACACAAATTCCCAGAATTCCAGAAAGCCGATCTGCGTCATCTTCACGCCGGTGTAGGTTTCGATGCGCCACAGCAGATACGGGCTGCGCCACGGAGCCAGACGATGGCCCTTGGTGGCATTCCACAGAAAGCGGAGCTTATAGCGCATGCTGCAATCATAACCACAAAGGACACGAAGTTACACGAAGGAAAGGTGAGTCTTCGATTGAAGTTCCTGGACCTTGGGATACCTCGCGTCTAACGGACCCACTACCGCCCTAACGCCTACGACTGAAACACCATCCTTCCCATGTTAGAATCCAGTCTCCGCCGGGGATTTCCATGCATGTCTGATGCCGACACCCACCAGAAGGCCCGCCAACAGGCGGAAGACCACTACTACGCCGCGCTCGATCTGATGGCCGACGGAAACCTGGAAAAAGCTGTCGCGGCCTATCGGGAGTCGCTGGCCGCCGATCCGGCGTTTACCGAGGCCATGCACGGGCTGGCGCGCGCGCTGCAGGATTTGCAGCGCTACGATGAAGCCATCGCGGTGGCGCAACGGCTGGCCGAACTCGACCCCGACGATGTGCTGGCGCATACGAGTTTGTCGGTGCTGTATCAGAAAAAAGGGATGATCCCCGAGGCCGAAGCCGAAGGGGCCAAGGCGCGCGTGCTGGGGTGGAAGCAGCAGTTGAAGAAGGGCTAGCCGTTTCTGCGAAGGTGTATTTCCCTAACGGTCACCGGGGCCAATACAAGTAGCCCGAAAAGAACGAACGTAAGACCAGCCTGCCATTCTTCTGGCCACAACCGCCATAAATAGACACCTACTCCGCAGACTCCCGCCCCGAGAAGGCAGACGACTGATAGAAGGAGGCGCTGCCACGACGAAATCAACGGAGGCGTGACATCTAACGGGACTCTGTTCGGAGCAATGAGCCACAAGGCAAACTGCTGCGCTCGCCAGAGAAATACGCCTGTGAAAAGAGACCCGAGAACGGTAAATCCTGCCCAAGCCAGCCAAATTCCAAGAGCGACACCAACGAGCGACATGGCTACCAAGCACCGGATTTTCGAAGTACTTGTCATAACAATTCGACGAAATTAGCGTCGCTGAAAGCTGACGGCTGACAGCTGAGAGCTACAATCCGTACTTCTTCATCAAATGCCGGAATGAGCGGTAGGAAATTCCGAGCACGTCGGCGGCCTTGGTTTGCACGCCGCCGCACTGGTTGAGCGAACTGAGCAGCAGCGAACGCTCAATGCCGGCCACGTAGTTCTCCATCCCAATGCCTTCGGGGAGGGTCACATCGCCTCCGATTTCCGGCAGAGTTCCCGCGGCCCCGGCGGCTGCGGCGCGCGCCTTCGGGCGCTCGGCAGGAAGTTCTACGTGCAGCTCATCGGTGGTTTCGAGGGCAACCGCGCGCTCGACCGTGTTTTCCAGCTGGCGAACGTTTCCCGGCCACTCGTAGCCGCACAGCGAATCGAGCGAGGGCGCATGCACGCGCAGAATGCTGCGGCCCGCAGCGGTCGCATATTTTTTCAGAAAGTGGTTGCTCAGCAACAGTATGTCTTCGCGGCGCTCGCGCAGCGGGGGCACGCGGATGGGAATCACGTTCAGCCGGTAGTAAAGATCCTCGCGAAACAGGTTTTCGGCGACCGCCTTGTCGAGATCGCGGTTGGTGGCGGCGATGACTCGCACGTCAATGGAAATCTCGCTGGTGCTGCCGACCGGCCGCACGGTGCGCTCCTGTAAAACGCGCAGCAGTTTGACCTGCATGGCCAGGGTCATCTCGCTGATTTCGTCGAGGAAAATCGTGCCCCCGTCGGCCACTTCGAACAGGCCGCGCTTGTTCTGGTTCGCTCCCGTGAATGCGCCTTTCAGGTAGCCGAACAGTTCGCTCTCCAGCAGGGTTTCCGGGAAGGCTCCGCAGTTTACTGAGACGAAGGCGTCGGCGGCGCGCGGCGAACAGACGTGCACCGCGCGCGCGACCAGTTCCTTGCCCGTGCCGCTTTCGCCGTGGATCAGTACCGTCGAGGCGGTCGAGGCCACGGTGCGCACTGTCTGCTTCAGTTTTTCCATGGCCCCGCTGGAGCCGATGATGTTGTCCAGCGAGTTGCGGGTGGCCGCGTCGCGGCGCAGCGCAAAGTTCTGCTTGCTCAGATTGAGCTTCTCGACCGCGCGGTTAATGGCCAGCTTGATCTCGTCAACCAGTCCAGGACTCTTGCGGATATAGTCGGTGGCGCCTCCGGCTTTTACGGCTTCGACGGCAGCCTCGTAGTCGTCCACCGCGGTGATCAAAATAACGGCCGAGTCGGGCGAGACCCGATGAGCGTGGCGCAGCACTTCGATGCCGTCAATATTTGGCATCTTGATGTCGGTAATAATGACGTCGTAGAGCGCGCCGTCAATTTTGCTCTTCGCGTTCTGACCGGACTGCACGGTTTCGACGCGGTGCCCTTCGCGGCGCAGGGAAATGTCGAGCATCTCGCAGATGGAGCGTTCGTCGTCGCAGACCAGGATGTTAGCCACGCAAGCGTCCTCCTGCTCCGGCCGCGGCAGCCGCGGGCCGAGCCCCGGCCAGCTCCCGCGCCTGCTCCACCGCGCTTTTTTCCGCCACGCCGTTATCGGCCGCATCGTTATCGGCCATACCGGCGCCGGTTGGAACGCCACGCTCGGCGTCGAGACGGCGCAGCCGCATCACCAGCGTGCTTCCCTGCCCTGGCTTGGACCGCGCCCAGACCTTGCCGTCATGCGCCTGCACAATCTGGTAAACGATGGCCAGCCCCAGCCCAGTGCCCCCCTCAAAGCTGGACTGGAAGGGCTCGAAGATTTTTTCGACCTGCTGCGCCGTCATGCCCGTTCCGGTGTCGATGAACGAGACCTGCCAGTCGTCGCCCAGGGTTTCGATCTTGGCCGTCAGGGTTCCGCCATTTTTCATGGCGCGCACCGCATTCTCACAAAGGTTCCAGAAGACCTGTTTGAGTTTGTCGCCATCGGCTACGGCCCAGGCCTGGCGCACGGTAAAGCGGCGTTCAATGGTAATGCCGGTTTTTTCCGCCGTCATGCGGTGATCCATCAGGGTGAGCGTGTCTTCCAGGCAATGCACCAGATCAACCCGGTCAAAGTGATATTGCTTGGTGCGGGAGTAGGCCAGGAAATCGGTGATGATGCTGTTCAGCCGCTGCGACTCGCGGGTCACAATGTCGAGCAGCCGGCGGTGGTCCTCGTTCATCTCGGGCACGCCGGAAAGCATGCTGACCGAGCCCGCAATCGAGGTCAGGGGATTGCGAATTTCGTGGGCGATGGCGGCCGCCAGGCGGCCGACCGCGGCCAGCTTGTCCTGCATCCGGACTTCGCGCTCCAGACGCCGAATCTCGGTCAGGTCGTCGAGCACATACACATAGCCTAGTTCCCCGCGCTCCGGCACAGTCAACGATGCCACGCGGACGCGGACTGTTTTGCGGAACTTCGTGGGGGCGTCGAAACGCACTTCCCCGTGGGTGTGTTGCGATTCCACGGTAGGTAACGGGTCGAGAAAAAGTTGATTCACAGGGCCGCCCAGAAGTTCAGCCCGGCTGCGCTCCAGCAGCCGCTGGGCGGCGGCGTTGACCAGTGTAATTCGCCCGTCGAGGCCGGTGGTGATCAGCCCGCTGCTGATGGAGTGAATAATGTTTTCGTGCAAAGCCTGCAGGCTTTCGAGCGCGCCGCTGGCGTCTTTGAGCTGCACGCCCACTTGCCGCAGTTTTGCCGTGAGCAGGCTGGCCAGATAGGCGATGGCCATGAACGCGAAAAGATTGACGAAGATGATGGCCTGTAGCGCCTTGGGGCCGGGATGCGTGGTGCAGTAGGAAGGAACCACGCCGTAGTAGTTCAGTTCCAGCACCGTCCCGTAAAGAATGAAAGCCAGAGCCGCGACCAGATGAGCCCATATCCGCGGCAGCAACACACTCGCGACAATGATGACCAGGGGATAGAGGAAGTTCAGCGAGCTGTCCCATCCGCCGGTTTCGTGGATGACCAGGCTGACCAGGATGAGATCGCTCAGCACCTGCAGGGCGGCCTGCAGACGGTGCTCCTGCCAGAAGGACAGCAGCAGCACGTAGAACAGCGAAAGACTGTACCAGAAAAGAATGGTGCTGATGAACAGCCGCATGGGCAGCGGCGCGGGAGTGAACTGCGCGACCGCCAGCTCGATGGCCAGCAGCAGAGTGAGAATGAAAATGCGGACCCGGACCAGCCACACCAGCCAATTGCGCTCATCAAAGGTGGATTGCATTCGGGTCTCAGGTCGTGGGTCTTCGGTCTTAGGGGTCTTAGGCCTTGCAGGCTCTTAGGTGTCAGGCTTGAAGCGCAAGACCTGACACCCAAGACCCCAAGACCGGTTTCTCCTAGCCAGCCAGTTTGGCGATCATGGCGAACAGCGGCATATAGAGCGAAATGACGATGCCGCCGACGCTTACACCCAGGACCGCGATGATGACCGGCTCCAGCATGGCCAGCATGTCCTTGGTAGCCGCGTCGACTTCTTCTTCATAGAAGTCGGCAATCTTCTGCAGCATGGAGTCCATGGCGCCGGTGGCTTCGCCTACGCCAATCATCTGCGTCACCATGTTGGGAAACACGCCGCATTCCCGCAGCGGATCGACGATGGTGCGCCCTTCTTCAATGGCCTTGCGCACTTTCATCAGCGCTTCTTCCAAAACAGCGTTGCCCGAAGTCCGGGCGGTGATGCCCAGGCCTTCCAGAATGGGTACGCCCGAAGTGATCAGCGTGCCCAGGGTGCGGGTAAAGCGCCCGACCGCGATCTTGCGCAACAGCGACCCGACGACCGGCAGGAAGAGCAGCATCTTGTCGAAGTAGTATTTGCCGCGAGGATGCTTGCGGATCTGCTTGACTCCGTACACGATGCCGATGGCGCTGCCTCCAATAATCCACCAGAACGTATTGATGAACGAGCTCATCCCCATGACGATGCGCGTGGGAAGCGGCAGGGACACGCCCAATCCGGCAAACAGGTTGGCGAAGATGGGCACCACCCACTTGAGCAGCGCGCCCACGATCAAACCTGCCATGCCCACGACAGCGACGGGATAAATCAACGCCGACTTCACTGCCGATTTCAGGCGCACCGCCTTTTCGACGTAGGTCGCAAGGCGCTGCAGAATAATGTCGAGAATACCGCCGGTTTCACCGGCCTCGATCATGTTGGTGGTGAGGTCGTCGAAGACCACGGGATACTGCCGCATGGCATTGGCCAGCGTGGCGCCGCCTTCCACCGTGGTCCGCACTCCGTTCAAGATCTTCTGAAATGACGGGTTTTCCTGGTTGGCCGCGAGGATTTCCAGACACTGCACCAGCGGCAGGCCGGCGTCGATCATGACCGAAAACTGGCGAAAGAAAATCGCTATGTCCTTGGTCTTGACCTTGCTCGACCCGAACGTGGGCATGGAGAATTCCTTGCCTTTTTCGCGGATAGCGCCCGGCGTAATGCGCTCGCGCCGCAATGCCTGCGCCAGCGACTGCTTGTTCGGTGCCATCCGCTCGCCGGAAATTTTCTGTCCGGATGCGTCCTTGCCGGAAAATGTAAAGACTGGCATGGTTTAGCTTCTCCTCACTGCTACCGTCTGGTTGCTGACCTGATTCATAGGCTTATGGTTCATGGGCTTATGTTTCATCGGTTGATGCCCCCGCCCTAGTGCTTGGAAGGGGCAGCCCCTTTGGCCAGATTCGCTCCTGCCGTGTTGCCACGATTCGTCAAACTGGCGCCCCGGTTGATCTGTTCCTGCAACTCATCCACGTTGCTGGAACGCGCCATGGCCGTTTCGATCGTGATCTGCTTCTGAAAGTAGGCGGTGGCCAGAGACTGGTTGAAGGTCTGCATTCCGAATTTTTCCTGCCCGGACTGCATGGACGAGTAAATCTGGTGGATCTTGTCCTCGCGAATCAGGTTGCGCACCGCCGGGTTGGGCACCAGAATCTCCATGATCATGGCCCGGCCCTTGCCATCGATGCGCGGGACGAGCGCCTGGCACATGATGCCTTCGAGCACCAGTGACAGCTGGGCGCGAATCTGCGGCTGCTGGTGTGCCGGGAAAACGTCGATGATGCGGTTGATGGTGGAAGTCGCCGAGTTGGTGTGCAGCGTGCCAAACGTCAAGTGGCCAGTTTCCGCGATGCGCAGCGCCGACTCAATGGTTTCCAGATCGCGCATTTCGCCGATCAGCACCACGTCCGGATCTTCACGAAGCGCGGCGCGCAACGCGTCAGTAAAGCTCTTCGTATCGGCGTGCAGTTCGCGCTGGTTCACCAGGCAGTTCTTGTTCATGTGCACGAACTCAATCGGGTCCTCGATGGTGAGAATGTGGTCGTGGCGCTCGCTGTTGATCTTGTCGATCATGGCCGCCAGCGTAGTGGACTTGCCCGATCCGGTCGGACCGGTCACCAGCACCAGGCCGCGGGGCTTGTCGCACATCTTGCTGACCACCGGCGCCAGGCCGAGCTGGTTGAACGACTTGATCTCGAAAGGAATCACGCGGAAGACCGCCGCGGTGGCTCCCCGCTGGTTGAATACGTTGGCGCGGAAGCGGGCCAAACCTTTTAACCCAAAGGAGAAGTCCAGTTCGAGGCTTTCCTCAAAGCGGTGCTTCTGGGAATCGGTCATGACCGAGTAGGCCAGCTGCTTGGTCTCGGCCGGCGTCATCTGCGGCAGGTCGAGCGGCACCAGGTGGCCGTGCACACGAATCTGCGGCGGCGAGTTGGTGGTGATATGCAAGTCGCTGCCGTTCATCTCCAGCATTCTCTTGAGCAGATCGCTTAACGACAAACCCATAGAAGATTCCTTCCCTTTCAGTCGCTACTTCCGAATCAATGAGCCGTTTCGCGGGACACTTCCTCGAGCGTGGTCATGCCCGCCATAACTTTGATCAGCCCGCTGCGCCGCAGCGTAATCATGCCGCGCTCGATCGCCTTCTTTTTCAATTCCAACGCCGAAGCTCCGACCAGGACCAGTTCCCGGATCTCGTCGTCCACTTCCATGACTTCATAGAGACCGCAGCGGCCCTTGTAGCCTGTGTTGTTGCAAACCCCGCATCCCTTGCCCTTCTGAATCTTTACCGTCTTGGACTCCTCGGGCGTGAACCCGGCCTCAATCAGGGTCTGCGGCGGCACGTCGAAGGGCTCAATGCAATCCTTGCAAATACGCCGCACCAGGCGCTGGGCGCAAATCAGGTGCACCGAGGTCGCCACCAGGAACGGCTCGATGCCCATATTCATCAAGCGGGTGATGGTTTCGGGAGCGCCGTTGGTGTGCAGTGTCGAGAGCACAAGGTGGCCGGTGAGGGAAGCCTTGATGGCAATTTCCGCGGTTTCAAAGTCGCGGATTTCGCCGACGAGGATGATGTTGGGGTCCTGCCGCAGGAACGATCGCAGAGCAGCGGCAAAGTTCAACCCGATCTGCTCCTTCATCTGCACCTGGTTGACGCCGCCCAACTGGAACTCGACCGGATCCTCGGCCGTCATGATGTTGGTGTCAGGCTGGTTCAGGCGCGAAATCGCGGAATACAGCGTGTTGGTTTTGCCCGATCCCGTCGGTCCCGTCACCAGCACCATGCCGTAGGGCTTCAGAATGGCTTTTTCGAATTTCACCAGCGACTCGGGCTCGAAGCCGAGTTTGGTCATATCAAGGCGCAGGTTTTCTTTGTCGAGCAACCGCAGCACAATCTTTTCGCCCCACAGCGTGGGTAGCGTGCTGACCCGGAAGTCGAGTTGCTTCTTACGGCCGCCGATGTTCATCTTCAGCATGATGCGGCCGTCCTGCGGCAGCCGCTTTTCGCTGATGTCGAGCTTCGACATGATCTTCAGGCGGGAGGTGATGGCGTCTTTCAACTTCAGCGGCGGAGACATGATCGACTGCAACACGCCGTCAATACGGAATCGGACCCGGAACTCTTTTTCGTACGGCTCAATATGAATGTCGCTGGCTCCGCGCTTGACCGCATCACCCAGAACCACGTTGACCAGCTTCACCACCGGAGCTTCGTCGGCGGCTTTCTCCAGTTCCGACAGCCCCAGTTCCTGTTCCTTCTGCTCGCCCAGTTCGACGTCGTCGTCGTTCATCTCCGACATCGACTGCATTACGGTTTCGAGATCTTCTTCCCCCTTGCCCCCGGAGCTGTAGGCCTTTTCAATTCCGGCCAGAATCGAGCTTTCCGAGGCAACCACCGGCTCGATGTTGAAGCCAGTCATGAACTTGATGTCGTCCATCGCGAACACGTTCGTGGGATCGACCATGGCGATGGTCAGCGATGCACCCACGCGGCTCAGCGGCAGAATCTGGTAGCGCTTGGCGGTTTCGAACGGAATCAGCTTGACCACCGCAGGATCAATTTCAAAATAAGAAAGATTGATGGCGGGAACGCCGTACTGCCGGGAGAGGAAATTGGTGACGTCTTCGTCCGTGAGGAAGCCGAGCTTCACCAGGGCCGAGCTCAGCCGACAGCTCTGCTCCTTCTGAGCCTTGGTCGCTTGTTCCAACTGCTCTGGGGTAATGATCTTCTCTTTGACGAGAAGGTCACCCAGCCGTTGAGACATACGCAGATCTCCTATCCATAAGGGTGCTACGACGCCCTGCACTCGTGCAGGCGTAGCGCAAAAGGCCGCCCAACATGGGAGAGACGCAGCTCATTCGCGTTGACACAAATTGTCAGCGCTAACGGATTACTTCACCAGTAACTTTGGTACTTGGACTGACGGAGAATGTCACTCGCAAACCCTTGCCTGCACTGAACTCCACGCCAAACGCATGTTTTCTGTCGGTTGCTGGGCGGTTCGCTCGTCCAGGTACATGCACTTCGGTAAGTCGCAGCACCCGCTTCGGGGTCCGGTTACCGCCAAGCCGCCGGCTCGCTTAAACTCGGACTAAGGAACTGTTTCCGTGCCGCGCACCCACAGAGAAATCGACAACAAAAAGCACACGAGAAAGCGCCGGAAGGAAAAAGACGACGAAGTGCGGCTCTACTACCGCGCTCTCTATCGTGCCTGGGGAGCACAATACTGGTGGCCCGCGGACTCGCCGTTCGAAGTGATCGTCGGCGCCTACCTCACGCAGAACACGGCGTGGACCAACGTGGAATGCGCCCTGGCGAATCTGCGCGCCGCGGGGTTGCTCAGCGTCAAGGGAATTCGGGGAGCATCTCTTGGCCGACTCGAGCGCCTGATTCGGCCCTCGGGATACTTTCGCCAGAAGTCACAGCGCCTCAAGATTTTCGTGAAATTCCTCGACGAAAAATGCGCCGGCTCTCTCCTCGAACTTTTCAACCAGTCAACCGGCAAGCTGCGCGAAGAACTGCTCAGCCTGAACGGCGTGGGCCCGGAGACCGCGGACTCGATTCTTCTTTATGCCGCGAATCATCCCGTGTTCGTGGTCGACGCCTACACCCGCCGCATTCTTGATCGCCACCGGATCATGCCGGAAAAATCGGATTACGAAGACATCCGGGCATTGTTCGAACGCGCTCTGGCGCCGCTCACTGACCAGCCCGAAAAATTGCCGGCGAATCGAGCGGCGCAGCCTGAGGCCGGCATCCGCGGCGCAGCCCACCCGCCCACCGCTATGAGCACGGCCGCCCGCACGCCGCTGGCGCAGGTCTACAACGAGATGCACGGGCTCATCGTTGGCGTGGGAAAGAATTACTGCAAGAAATCCCGGGCCGCTCGTGAAGGCTGCCCGCTCCAGCCCTTCCTGCCCTCGGGACGACCCGGAACAACTGCGTAAAGGCCCGCGGAGGCCCAATCCCTTTCTGCTCTTTACGCTTTCCCCAGTCCGTCCTACAATTGCGCCTTCCCCCGCAAGGAGAACTATCATGGCGATTCAAGGCATCGGAAACATGACTCCCGATCAACTGCGATTTGAACTGCAACGGGGCGCCAAACTTGTCCGCTACCAATACTGCGTGTCGCTTCTGGTGATCACCTTCAAGCGATCGTCGGAGGTTTACTACATTCCCGCCGGAGAAAGCGCGGTCGCCAAGGGACTGCCCTGGACCTTGCTCACGGCGGTTGCCGGTTGGTGGGGAATCCCGTGGGGACCGATCTTCACGGTCCAGTCGCTGGTCACAAATTTCAAGGGCGGCAAGGATCTCACGGCGGACATAAGCGCGGCCATGATCCGGGCCGCTCCCGCGCCAACAATCGCCGCACCTCATTCGTGAACAGGAAGTAATGGCGTGTCGCATCTGGCTTCGCAGCGCACTTGTGCTGGCTCCGGCAATTCTGCTCGCGCCGGGACCGCCCGCCCTGCGGCAGGCTGCTGACCCAGCGCACCTTCTGGTCGGCGCGGCCATGCGTCCCTCTCTGTTTTCCGAAGCCGCTTACTCCGAAACTCTCTCCCGCGAGTTCAACATGGTCGAAGCAGAAGACGCGATGAAGTGGTGGACGCTGCGGCGGAATCCCGGCACGTTTGACTTCCGCGAGGGCGATGCAGTCGTCCGCTTCGCCGAGGCCCATGGCATGAAAGTTCGCGGCCACTGCCTGGTGTGGGATCACAACAATCCGGACTGGCTGGCCCAAGGCCACTTCACGCCCGCTCAGTTGTCCCACTTGTTGCAGGAGCACATCGTCACGGTGATGAAACACTATGCCGGCCAGGTTTTCGCGTGGGACGTGGTGAACGAAGCGCTCGATGAGAACGGCCGGCTCAAGGATTCTCCCTGGTACAACCAGCCCGGCATCGGACTGGCCGACAAGGACTTCGCCTATATCGAGCAGGCCTTCCGCTGGGCGCACGAGGCCGATCCTCAGGCGTTGCTCTTCTATAACGAAAACGGCGGCGAAGGGCTCAACCGCAAATCTGACGCCATCTACGCCATGGTCAAGGATTTCAAGCGCCGCGGCGTTCCCCTCGACGGAGTCGGCCTGCAGATGCACCTTGTTCTGCCTGAGTTAGGGCAGCCTGACCTTGTTCAAGCTGAGCATGACGCCGCGGCCCTCGCCGCCAACATCGCACGGCTGACCGCGCTCGGCCTTCAGGTTCACATCACGGAATTCGACGTGTCGTTGCCGCTCGACTCCAGCGGCCCGGTCCCCAATGAAGCCAGGCGCGCGGATCTTCTACGCCAGGCTCAGGCCTATCGTGACGTGGTTCGCGCCTGCCTGCAAAGCCCCGCCTGCACCGCGATTCAAACCTGGGGATTCACCGACAAATACTCCTGGATCGGATCGCACTCGCACGGCACCCGCGGCGCAGCCCTCCCCTTCGACCGCGCCTACAAGCCGAAACCCGCCTATGATGCCATGTTGGAAGAAATCTCTGCCGGCAGGAATCTCCCGCACTGAACTGGACCCCGGACCGTCCAATGGCTCGTGTGGGACCGGGTTAGAGACCCGGTCCCACATAATCCTCCCGCCGCGTTGATTCTTGCCCCAGCATCTATAATGACTTGCGCATCCCGGGCAGAGTTTTCCGACTCAGCGCGCGCCGGGATGCCAGATGCCAGTGACACAACCGGCACCCATTCCGCCCGAGCCGACCTCGCGCCGCAAGCAGGTCATCATTCTGCTCGCCATTTCTGTTTTTCTCCTGGTCGCCGTTCTGGTATCGCAAACCGCCTTCGACCAGACCCTGCTGCGCCCTGGGAATAATCAGGACATTGTGGTCTTCGCCGCGCTCTCGGCGCTGATTTTCCTGCTGTTCGTCGCGCTCACATTTGTTCTGCTGCGCAATTTGCTGAAGCTTTTTGCCGAACGCCGCCTGGGCGTGCTGGGCTCGAAGTTTCGCACCCGCATGGTCGCCGGTGCGCTGCTGCTTTCGTCCTTGCCCGTGGTGATGATGTACTGGTTCGCCTACGGCTTGATGAATCGCTCGATCGACAAGTGGTTTTCCACCCCGGTGGAAGAGGTTCGAGCCAACACCCACGCCATGACGTCGGCCCTGGCGAACTATGCCATGCAGAATGCCCGGGCCGAAGCTCTCTCCATTGCTGCGTCGCCTGAGATCGAGCATGGCTTTTCCAGCCGCGGATTTTCCGGCGTGGTCAGCGAATTTCAGCGCCACGAACTCACCCTGCAAGGCGGATTCGCACTAGCTCTGCGCGATGGCGACCAAGAGGCCAGTTTTAACGAGCCCGCTCCCTGGGCAATTCTTAAACCGAGGCTGCCTCTGGCCGACGCCGCAGCCGGACATCCCGCGCGCTTTACCTGGCAGCAGACCGACTACACCCTGGGCAGCGCTCCAGTGCCCGGCGGAGGCCTCATTCTGGTCGCGATTCCGCTTCCCAGCCAGTTTTCAGACACCGTGCGCCAGGTCGAAAATAGCCAGCAACGCTACTACGACCTCGCCCGCGAGCGCAGACTGGTGCGCCGCACCTACATGGGCCTGCTGCTGCTGCTCACCATGATCGTGCTTTTCGTCACCACCTGGCTGGCGCTGTTCCTCTCGAAAATCGTCACCCGTCCCTTGTCAGCTCTGGCTGAGGCGACCCAGGAAATTTCGCGCGGCCGTCTCGACTATCGCGTGCCGGTCAGCGCGGCCGACGAAATTGGCGATCTGGTGCGCTCCTTCAACCGCATGGCGGAAGACCTGGAAAGCAGCCGGCGGCAGATTGAGGCTTCCAGCCGCGACCTGAGCGCGGCCAATGCGGAGCTCGACCAGCGCCGCCGCCAGATGGAAACCATTCTCGAAAGCATTCCGACTGGCGTGCTCTCGCTCGACGCCGACCGGCGCGTGACTCACGTCAATCAGGCCTTGCTGCGCATGTTTCATCCCGAGGGGGGACACGAGGGCGCGCGTCAGGTGCTGCACGCCGCGTCTCTGAAGGACGTGTTCCCCGCCGAAGTCCTGGGAGATTTCGAGCCGCTGCTGCGGCGCGCCGATCGCATGGGCGTGACCACCAGCCAGATGGAGATGCAGTTGCCCCGCGTCTCGTTGAACGTCGCCGTGACCGTCGCCACTTTGAAGCATCAGGACGAGCGCTCCGGCTATGTCGTGGTGTTTGAAGATCTCTCCGATCTGCTGAAAGCGCAGAAGCAGGCGGCGTGGCGGGAAGTCGCCCGCCGCGTTGCGCATGAAATCAAGAACCCGCTCACCCCCATCGCGCTCTCCGCCGAGCGCATACAAAGGCATCTGGATCGCGCTACACCAGCCGATCCCGCCTCGCTGGCCATCGTCCGCGCCTGCGCGGAAACCATTGCCGGAGCCGTCGAGACTGTCAGAAGACTGGTGGACGAATTCTCCACCCTCGCCCGTTTCCCCGTGGCCAAACCGCAGCCCGCCGATATCAATGAAGTCATCGAGAATGCGCTCTCCATGTTCAACGGTCGGCTCGACGGAATTGGCGTGCACAAGTCGCTGGCTTCCGATTTACCCCGCGTGATGGCCGACAGCGAGGGCATCAAGCGCGCTATCGCCAACCTGGTAGACAACGCCGCCGAGGCCTCGCAGGATTCCGTTGTCCGCGAGATTGAGATTTCGACCGCATTAGTCGCCAGCCGCGACGCAGTGGAAATTACTGTCGCCGATAGCGGCCACGGCGTCACCCGCGAACTCAAGGAACGCCTCTTCCTGCCGTATTTTTCCACCAAAAAGCGCGGCACCGGACTCGGACTCGCCATCGTGAGCCGCATCGTGGAGGATCACCACGGCTCCATCCGCGTGGAAGAAAACCATCCCGTCGGCGCGCGCTTCATCGTGGAACTTCCGGTTGTGCCCGACCCCACGCCGGCTGCCGTCGCCCCTCAACATGCATAACATCCTCATCGTTGACGACGAAGCCGGCATTCGCGACTCGCTGGCCGGCATCCTGGCCGACGAAGGCTACTCCGCCTCTGCCGTGGGCGACGGCAAAGCGTGCCTCGACCTGCTGCGCAAATCCGCATTTGACGTCGTGCTGCTCGATATCTGGCTGCCCGGAGCCGACGGCCTGGAAACTTTGGAACGGATTCGCGAGTTCGACAATCCTCCCGAAGTCATCATGATCTCGGGCCACGGAACTATTGAAACCGCGGTGCGCGCCACCAAACTCGGCGCTTACGACTTCCTGGAAAAACCGCTGTCGCTCGAAAAAACTCTCATCCTGGTCAAGAATGCCATCGAGTCGAAGAAACTGCACCGCGAGAATCTCGACCTGAAGAAACAACTGCAGGGCAAGAGCATCATCGTGGGCGACAGCATCCCGATGAAGGCTCTGCGCCAGCAGATTGGGCTGATGGCGCCGACCAACGGCCGCGTTCTGATCTACGGCGAATCCGGCGCGGGCAAGGAACTCGTGGCCCACGCCATCCACGCCCAGAGCCTGCGCAAGGACGAAACTTTCGTCGAGGTCAATTGCGCCGCCATTCCAGAAGACCTGATCGAAAGCGAACTGTTCGGCCACTGCAAAGGCTCGTTCCCCGGCGCGGTCGCCGACAAGGAAGGCAAGTTCCAGCGGGCAGACGGCGGAACGCTCTTCCTCGATGAAGTCGGCGACATGAGCCTGAAGACGCAATCAAAAGTGCTGCGCACGCTCGAAGAGCAGCGCTTCACGCCCGTGGGCAGCGATGAGACCATCACGGTCGACGTCCGCGTGATCGCATCGACCAACAAAGATCTGGAAGAAGAAATATCGCGTGGCAACTTTCGCGAAGATCTTTTCTACCGGCTCAATGTGATTCCATTTTTCGTTCCGCCCCTGCGCGAACGCAAAGAAGATATCCCACTCTTCACGCGCCATTTCCTGAAGGAATTGGCGGCGACCTATGGACGTCGTCCGCGGGAAATTACCGATGACGCCATTGCGGTGCTCATGCGCTATTCGTGGCCAGGCAACGTGCGCGAGTTGCGCAACGTGATTGAGCGCATCGTCATCATGAACCCCACCACCACGCGCTTCGACGCCAAACATCTTCCGCCGCTGGTCTATCGCGAGGGCAGCCGCCGCGCCCCCAAGAGCGAATTCTCCACCCTGCACCAGGCGCGCGACGCCTACGAGCGCGACTACATCCTCAAAACCCTCGACCAGAACCACGGCAACGTCAGCCGCACCGCCGAGGTGCTGGGCCTGGAGCGCAGCCATCTTTACCGGAAAATGAAAGCCTTGGGGATTGCGGCGAAGGAATGAAGCCTACCGCTTGACCATGTGAATCTCAGTCCCGTTCTTGTGGAACTGCACTTCGTCCATCAACTGATTGATCAGAAAAATTCCGCGGCCGTGATTGGAGTAGAGATTCTCGCCCATGGTGCAACTGGGAATTGCCTGGGGATCGAAGCCCGGCCCGGGATCGCGCACGATGATAAGAATGCCGCGCTGCTCGTCGCAGGCTACCAGGCATTCGACGACTTTGGTGGGATCTTCCTTGGCGCCGTGCACCACGGCATTGGCCAGCGCTTCCTGCAGCGCCAGTTCGATGGCGTCTTCCTTGCCATCAACATTTTTCATCTGGCGAACGTACTCCATGACCTGCGCCACGACCGGATCCACAGCACTGCGGTCCGCGGCCAGCGTGACGCGCACGCGCAGGCTCAACTTGTCTGGATCGAAGTCGTGCTCCGGGAGTTGTTCCTCGGAAGAAACCCCAGATTCCATGGTTGGCTCGTTCGTCCCTTGTCCGTCGTCCTGAGTAGCAGCGAGAGCGGTCTGTTTCGATTCTAGCGGGCTAGCGGTAGATCGGGCAATGGCCGCCTGATTTGAGGCGCTGGGTTACCACACCACTGGCCTACTCTGCGCTCGGCTTGAAGCCGTCGCGTGCAGTCGTCTTCGCCGGAGCGAGTGGCTGTTCCGCCCCCGCTCCAGGCACCGTAAGTTCCAGCATGCGGTGTTCCAGTTGTCTGCGCCAGTCGAGTTCTTCCACAAAGCGCCGCGAATCCCGCCATCCCGGTTCCGCTTTCACATAAAGTTCGAGAAAAACTTTCGTCCCCATCATGCGTTCAATCTGCAAACGCGCGGACGTTCCAATCTTTTTCAGCATCAGCCCACCCTTGCCCACGAGAATTCCCTTCTGGCCATCGCGCTCGCAATAAATTGTCGCCGCGATTCGCGTAAGCCGCGCGCCTTCCTCGAAGTTGTCGACGATCACCGTGGTCGCGTAGGGAATCTCTTCGCTGGTATTCACCAGCACTTGCTCGCGAATGATTTCCGCGGCCATGAATCGCGCCGGCTGATCGGTAATCTGATCCTCGGGAAAATATGCCGGTCCGGCGGGCAGAACCGCGATCACCATGTCCAGCAGCGTGTCGAGGCCGTTGCGCTTGAGCGCCGAAATCGGAATCACTTCGGCGAAGTCATAGAGCTTGCGGTATTGCTCGATGAGCGGCAGCAGTTTCGACTTCTCGCGGATCAGGTCAACCTTGTTCAGAATAAGAAATGCTTTTGTTTTCGGCCGCCGCAGCAAGTCGAGTGCAAACTGGTCGCGCGGATCGAATTTGCGCGTTACGTCCATAATGACCAGCACCAGGTCGCAACCCTCCAGCGCCTCGCGCACTTCGACCATCATCTTGCGCCCGAGAGAACTATCCGGCTTGTGCACTCCCGGAGTGTCCACCAGCACGATCTGCCCACCGTCATTGCCCTTGCCCTTGCGTTTGGGAACGTGCACCACGCCCTGAATGCGGTTGCGCGTGGTCTGCGGCTTGGGCGAGATGATCGCCAGCTTTTCGCCCACCAGGGCATTGAGCAACGTGGACTTCCCCGCGTTAGGGCGCCCGAGAATGCAAACGAAACCAGAACGAAATGGCATGAAATCGGCTTTCGGCTTTCGGCTTTCGGCTCCCGGCCCGGGTTACCGGAAGGCCGGAGCCGGAAGCCGAGAGTCTTTATATCAGTTTCAACTGTTGCGGCTGCACCGCGCTGACTCTTACGCGCTCCACCTTGCGGTCAGTCGATTCCAGCACCTCGAAGCGCAGCCCATCTTCTTCCACGACTTCGCCCTTGCGCGGGATTCTGCCGGCCAACTCGCTGACCAGGCCGGCGATCGTGGCCGACTCTTTTCCTTCCGGCTTGCTGCCGAAGAGTTCATCAAGACGATCGACGTCCATGCCGCCGGCGACGATGAACGATCGCTCGCCCTCGCGCACGATCTCCGGCTTGTCGTGATCGTCGCGAATCTCGCCCACAATTTCTTCGACGAGATCCTCGATCGTGACCAGCCCGGCGACTCCGCCGTATTCGTCCACCACAATGGCCATGCGGATATTCTGCTTCTGCATCTCGCGCATCAGGTCACTCCCCAGCTTGCTCTCGGGAACGAAATAAACGTCGCGCCGCATAATCGTATCCAGCTTGCGCACGTGAGCTTCGCTGTCCGGCACCTGCAGCACGTCCTGCGCGTAGACGATCCCCTTGATGTTGTGAATGCTGCCCTCATACACCGGCACGCGCGAGTAGTGCTTGCTGCGCAGCATTTCAATGAAGTGCTCGACCGTCGTATCGGCGGGAACGGCAAAAATCTGCGGACGCGGCTTCATGGCTTCGCGCACCGTCTTGCCGCTGAACTCCACCACCGACTGGATCAGGTCGCGGTCGCCTTCCTGAATAATGCCTTCTTCCTGTCCGGCTTCAATCAGCGCATCCACTGCTTCCGCCGAGGTCTCCTGCTGTTCGGTGGTCGTCTGTTTGGTCAGCGAAGCCACCGACTTCATAAAGCCCAGCACGATCGTGACCGGCATGACCGTGTAGATCAAAATCTTCAGAAGCAGCGTCCAGTGAATCAGCCACTCGCCCTTGGTGCGCGAGAAGAAAACGAACGGCAGGAACCGGTTACAGAGAATGACGATCAGGATCAGGCTGATGGTCGCCTGCAGAATTTCGTAGATGCTCCAGGAATGATCGCTGAACACCAGAAAGCCAATCAGCATCGCAATCGCCGCCATGGTCAACTGCGTGAGCACGGCCATGGACAACGCAGCCCGGGTGCGGCTGACTCGCAGCGGGCTTTTTCCCAGTTCCGGTTCGACTCTCTGCTCAAAGAAGTCGATGTTGTCCTGAAACTCGCGCGAAAGAAATTTTCCCGCTTCCTGATACAAGCGGTCCACATAGGAAACCAGCGTAAGCAGCCCCAGCAGCAGCAAGAGCACGAGGGCGACGGCGAAGTTCATGCCCTGCTCCCCGCGTTGCGCTGGAGTTTCGAGGACGGCCGGGTCGCGGCTCGCGCTCGCGCGGGCTTCGTTCTCTCGGGCATCACCCGTTCAGGCTTTACTCGTTCGATCAGTGCCGCCGGCAGCCGAAACGCCCGGCGCAATTTCGCTTCCTTGCGCGCCATTTCACCATTATCGCGCTCGTGGTCAAAGCCTGCCAGATGAAGAATTCCGTGCAGCGCCAGAATCTTGACTTCCTGGGCAGCCGTGTGTCCGAGCCGGAGCGAATTTTCGAACGCAATGTCGGCGGAGATTGCCACATCGCCGGCCAGCTTTGCCGGTTTGCGCGATTGCGAAGCGGAAGCAGCTCCGGGAAACGACAACACGTCCGTCGCCTTGTTCTGGCCGCGAAACTGGCGGTTCAGCGCACGCACCGCCGCACTGCTCGTCACCAACACATTGACTGCGCCGCTCAGTCCAGCGGCCTGGCGCGCGCCCAGCACAAAGCGCTGCAGTGTTGCTTCGCTCAACCCTGCGACTTTCTTCTGCAGAATAACCACGTCCTTCTCTCTGACCTTTACTTGTACTTGTGACCGGTTCGCCGTTTCCTGCACCGCCGCACAAAAGCAAACAGGAGGGCCCGAGCAGCGGCCCTCCCGCCCAATCTGTGCACCTTTATCCCTTGGCTTCCGCCGACGGCGAGTCCTCTTCGTCGCCCAGCGACTGCTGGGCGGCCGATTCACGCGCCGGCATCGAATGCGGCTTCATGTTCGCTGCGTCGGGCCTGATCTCCGCAAGTCTAGGGTCAGCCAGCAGAAGCATCTGTTGCTCGGCCGAGCGCGTCTTGTGCTCGTCGTAAGCGCGAACGATGCGCTGCACCAACTGGTGGCGCACCACGTCGGTTTCGTCGAAGTGGGTGAAGGCCAGCCCGTTCACATTCTTGAGCACTTCCATGGCCTCGACCAGCCCGCTGCGCCGCGCGTTCGGCAAATCGATCTGCGTGATGTCCCCCGTAATCACCGCCTTCGAGTTGAACCCGAGACGCGTGACGAACATCTTCATCTGCTCCGAAGTCGTGTTCTGCGCTTCATCGAGAATCACGAACGAATCGTTGAGGGTGCGCCCGCGCATGAACGCGATAGGAGCAATCTCGATGACGTTCTTCTCCAGGTAGCGATCCACTTTTTCGGGTTCGAGCATGTCATACAAGGCGTCGTACAGCGGGCGCAGGTAGGGGTCAATCTTGTCCTGCAGCGTGCCCGGCAGAAAGCCGAGCCGCTCGCCTGCTTCCACCGCCGGACGCGCCAGAATGATGCGGTTGACGCGCTTGGCCAGCAGCGCCGAAATGGCCATCGCCACGGCCAGATACGTCTTGCCCGTACCGGCCGGGCCAATGCCAAACACCATGTCGTGCTTCTCGATGGCTTCGAGATAACGGCGCTGGTTGCTGCTCTTGGGCTGCACGGTACGGCGCCCGAACGAACGCTGGCGTCCGGCGTCGGCCAACCCGCGCAGCGTCGAATTCGGATCGGACGTCAGCACACGCAGCATGCTGTTGAGGTCGCCGTTGTTGAAGGTGTGGCCGGAGCGTTGCAGGGTCTCGTAATCGGTGAAGACCTGCTCGGCGCGCGCCACGTCCTTGGCCGCGCCCTCGAGTTCGATCGCGTTCGAGCGCAGATTGATGGTGATGTTGAGACCGTCTTCCAGCAGGCGCACATTCTCATCGCGCGTGCCGAATAAGGCTTCGATGTTGGGGCTGACGCCGATGCTCTTCTTCATGCGTGGATTCATGCCTGTAGGTTCATGCTGGTGTCGGTCATGTTTGTCCTTGTGTGGGTTCGTCCTTGTGTGGGTCGTCCTCGTGTGGGTCCGGGTCTCAGACCCGGACAGGTCGAGCGGAGCTCGGCTGCTCTTGCGCTGCGAATACACATGTGCCTGCTCGACCTCACGGACAAAGCAGGGTTTCGCTTGGAGACGGGACCAGCCGAAATGCGCATGCCAGGAAGGCAAGTCACTACCATTGGGTAAAGCGTAACTCCGGGGAGAAGAGGGAGTCAATGGCGGGCGAAGGCGCCGATTGGACCGCGCGTTCCGACGACCGTGGGTTTGACCCGCCGGGAGCGGTTGCCTATAATAAGAAATTCGGACCTACCCGAATATCTCGCAGTACACACAAAGGTAAAGACCAGCTATGGCAAATCATGCTTCGGCGCTGAAACGTGCGCGCCAGACCGAACGCCGCACTGCGCGCAACCGCGCCAACACTTCCACTCTGCGTACCCAGCTGCGCGACCTGCGCGAGACCATTGAAAAGGGCGACAAGGCCGCCGCTGAAGTCTCCTACCGCAAGACGGTCTCTGCGCTCGACAAGGGCATTCAGAAGGGACTGCTGCACGAGAACACCGCCTCGCGCTACAAGTCCCGCCTGGGCAAGCGCGTTTCCGCGCTGAAGTAGGCTTTGCCTCTCAGCTATCAGCCGTCAGCTATCAGCTCTCAGTAAGATCAAGGGCAGGCCCGTCCTGGCGCCTGTCCTTTTTTGGTTCGGCAGCCCATTGGCGGCCCATTCTCAATGAGTGCTATCGCCTGAGTTTGGCAACGATGCAGTCCAGTTGACTCGGAGCGCGCCTAACTCTTGGTTCCCTTCAGGATTATCACTTTCTACACAGGAGGGTAGGTTCGCCATTTCGTCCCGGTGATCCATTAGCAGCTTTTCGCCCGCGCTCTGGATCTCAGCGATGGTGCGTGGCCTCCGATTGCCGGAACCGGGGAACAGCAGGTATAGGATTCCGTCAGACTCACCACCGTGGCGGGCGTCGGACTGGATATCCAGGGCGTTGGCCAGTTGGACAGAGCCTTCGCCTAAAGTGCCAATATCGGCATAGATCGCGAAGGACGATTTGCCGTTCCGGAGGTTCACGACGACTGCGAAATCCCCCAACCGCGCCCCTCCACGATCCGCGATGTCTTGCGGCAACACTACATAAGGGATTTTCGATGCGTCCACAAATCGAGTCGGATCACGGAACGTCTTGCTCTTGTCTGAAAGTGAGGTACATGAGATGTAGTAGCCCGGAAAAGGATCTGTCTCTTGCTGGACCAAGGGATCGCCGTCTCGATCAGTAATGATGCCGTTCCAATGGCCCGGCGTTCCAGCGTTGGCCAATTCATCAAGCCCGGCGTCGTTCCCCGTGTCGTCCCTCGCGTCATCTCTCGCGCGTAGGGGATGATAGGCATTCGGCGAGCCGTCTGCATCGATGGTCATACCCGAGATGAAAAAGAAGGCTTGGCGGTTCAGCAATTGCCAAACCGGCACTTCACGAAAATGCTGCCCGTTTCGATCCCACGCCGAAATCTCCAGCAGCATCGATCGCGCACTGGCGCAAGTGTCCGCCCGTCTCTCGAGTGACCGGGTTTCAGCGATTGGTTGAGCGATTGGTTGAGCGATTGGTTCAGCGGAGTTCGGCGACGCGCCCTCTTGACGCATTACGCCCGCCTCGCCGCCCGTCGCGCCGACTTTAAAAGTGAAACGTGCTTTCTGAACGAACCCGTTGGATTTCTGCGCCGAAGTCACGCTAAGCTGAGAAAGAGCATCAGGAAGGGATGGACGCAGGCTTTCGCACACTGCCGCGAATGCAGCCAACAACACACAGCAAACGAGCACGAAGGGTGCAATTCGCTTTACCATACTGCAGGCCAGGCAAGCGCCAGGCTACCGTCCGCCGGACGACTCGCTCTCTGTTCACTTGACCCTAGCAGCGCGCGCAACCTTATTCTGAGCAAGAGCGCTCACTCGCACGACTGGTCCGGGCGGCCCGGAAGAAGTTATCTTTATTTGAGGATATTTAGCTTATGACAGACTGGTTCGCGCGCCCCGTCCTACACGTGGCCGACGTTGAGGCCTCGCTCCGCTTCTACGTTGACCGGCTTGGCTTCACCAGCCCCTGGCGCTACGACGAGCACGGCAGAGTGCATGTCGCACAGGTCGACCGGCAGGGCTGCGCGCTGATCCTGGCCGACACCTGGCCGGAGAAGATTGGCAAGGGGCTGATGTTCATTTCCCTGAACGTTTCCCCGAACGGCGAGCCGGAGGCACAGGTGGCCGCGTTGGATGCGCTGCGCTCGGAACTCGAGGCCAGGGGCGTTGGGGTCAAGGAGGGTTCGTGGGGCTACCGGCTGCTGGTGGTGGATGATCCCGACGGCAATCAGCTCTTCTTCAACTATCCGGCCCAGGCTGCCGGGAGATCAACTGCCTCGGAATGACAAGTTGTTCACATTCGTGTTTTGTTTGTGCATACACAGATGTATAAACATAAGTGTACGTAACGTGTAACAAAATGAGACAATTTCGGAGCCGGACGACCGAAGTGCACTCAGCGGCACTCCAGCCGATTTGCAGGATGCCCTTTGCGGGGCCGGAAACGGCCCTGGCGTCGCGAATTATTGCCGCGCTGGTGGTCAGGGCCATGACGCGAAAAATTATGCGTCTAGCGGGACGCTAGAGGCCCCCTACGACATTTCAATCACTTACACCAATCTTCAACGACTTACACGAATTCTCAACAACTTACGAAATTGGCTCCCTTGTCATCCTGAGGAAGCGGAGTCGCTCGCGAAGCGAGTGACTCCCGACGAAGGATCTCTGCAACTTGCGAGTACCGTCGATGCAGCCGGCAAGTGGCATAGATCCTTCGGCGCAAAAAGCACGCGCCTCAGGATGACAACGATAAGTGGATGACAACGATAATTTTAGCGCGCGAGCGAACAGCAGGTTCCTCTACTACACCGTCGCGTTCGCTCCGGCTCCGGTCGGAATGACAAAACTTCTTAGACCGGTAACTGCTCCTGCATCCAGCCGGGGGTTTCGAGTTTTGCTTCTGTGGTCAGGTCCATGACCAGGCGTTCGAGGACCATGCGTTTGCTGACGGGATTGGAGCGCAGCGCGAGGTCGGCTTTGGCCACGAGGCGGATGGCGCGGGTGAGTTCGCGGCGATTCTTGTAGCGGCGGGCCTGCTTGATGATGTCGTCGGCGGCGAACGGGGGCACGCGGAAACCCTGCCAGAGCGCGGCCCACAGCATGCGCTGGTCGCGGACGTTGCGCTCGAGAATCACCAGCATCTGGCGGAAAGTTTTCGCCAGCATGTAAATGTGGCCGATGGCGGCTTCCTCACCTTCGCCGGAGAGCAGAATCGCGTCAAGAATTTCGAGGGCGCGCACCCGCTCTTTCGACGAGATCGCGTCAGTGAGTTCGTATAAAGACCGCTGCTTGGCGGCGAGCACCATGGTTTCGACGTCGCCGAGGGTGATGCGCTTTTTTTCGCCGACGTAGAGAATCAGTTTCTCAAGTTCGTTGGAGATCATCATCATGTCGCCGCCGAGAGCGTCGACCAGCTCGCGGGCGCCGTCGGGTTCGATCTTCACGCCGCGGCCGGCGCAGTATTCAGAAATCCAGCGGACGGCTTCGCCCTCCTCGACCCGCGCCAGTTCGACGATGCCGCAGTACTGGCCCAGGGTTTCGCGGATACGCTGGTAGCGTTCTTTGTCCTGCATCTCGATGCGGCGGACGTCGGCGGGAATGCTGATGTGGTCGGCGACGAAAACGATGAGAGCGTCAGGGTTGGGATTCTTGCAGTAATCCTCGATGGCGGCGAGTTTTTCTTCATTGGAGCCGCGGCCAAAGAGATTTTTCACGCCGCGCACGAAGAAAACCTGAAACGGAGCCATGAGCGAAGGCGTGCGGGCGCGGTCGAGAACTTCGGCCAGATCGTTTTCGGCGAGATCGAACTCGAAGAAACTGAAGTCGCGCAGATCGGCCGGAACCAGGTGCTCGAGGATGGCGTCGCGAAAGCGCTTGCGGAAAAAAGCTTCATCGCCCACGAAGACGTAGGCCGCGCGCAACTGGCGCGATTCCAGTTCGCTGACAAAGCGGTCGGCCTGGGCGAAGGCTTTCATGGTTCTTGGGTGTTGGGTGAAGACGATTGTTGATTTTTGATTGTTGATTCAAAACCATTCGAGCCCAGGGTTCTTAATCAACAATCAGCAATCAACAATTGCCTTCACCTAAAGACCTGACATTTACGGCCTATCCCCAACCCTAAGAACTGTAGCACTAGAAGCCTTCCAGAATGTTAGAGACCAGGGTACGGGCGAAATCCTGGGAGAGGCGGCGGAAGGCGGGCGAATCCTCCTCAAAGAAGCTTCCCAGATCTTGTGACACCTCATATTGCTCGCGAAACAGATACGCCGGATTCTGATACAGCACTTTGCCGCTGCGGTCGGAAAGCACAACCTTCATGCTGACCACGACCAGCACGCTGGCGGCGCGTCCGCTGGCGGTGTCATAGGTGAGCGGCGAGGAAGTGGTGGAAAGCACAGTGCCGCGCAAAGTGGCGTCGGCATCGGCGTCAGCATCGGTGAGCATGCGGTAATGAGTGCGGGTGGTGAATTCGCGGACCACGGCGGCGGTGAGCATCTGGTCGATGCGGTAGGTGAGCGTTTCGTTCTTGAAAGCCGGGACGGCGATGGTCTTGAGGTTCTCCGGCAGTTGCACAGCGTGGCCGGCGGTGTGGTAACCGCATCCCGCATTGAGGAAGCACAGCAAGAGCGCCGGCAGCACGCGGCGGTGCGTGTTCACTGAATCTTCCCCGTGGGGCGCGTGGCGGTCATGCTTTCGGCGCAGTCCACGGCGGTCAAGGCGGAGATGCGAAGATTGTCGGCGGCAATCCAGAGCCAGACCCCGTGGGGTTGGGCGGGATCGAGCTTCAGCATGAGTTGGATGTCCGCTTGTCCGGCCGCGCTCACGTTGCTGGGAGAGTCCTCGTCCGCGCCGGGAATTGTGACATGATCCCCGGCCAGAGCTTTCGACAAGGCGGGCAGGTCAGCGGTATTTTCCATCTCCAGAAAAACGGCCATCGCGTAACCGTGAAAAATGGGAGCCTGCAGCAGCAGGAGCGAAGGCTGGGGAGCATCGTCTCCGGCAATCTTCTGATAGTGGCGGTAGATGCGCGCTTCCAGTGAGTCGAGCGTGGGCTGCGACTTCTGGCCGAAGCGCGCCAGCATGTTGAAAGCGACCTGGGCATCGTAGACGTCTTTGGGCAGAGGCTGGAACGATAGCAGGTTGACGGTCTGCTGGTGCAATTCGTCCATGCCGCGTTGGCCGCGCTCGGAAGCAGGTTCGAAAATAGTGGCCACCGCGCGGCGGATTGCGCCCGTCTTCCGGGCCCGCAACAGGAGCAGCGCCAGCGCCACCGCGGCCGGATGCGCCGTGACACACGGGCCGGGCTGCAGCTCGGGAGTGGGAATCTGTCCGCGCTCGCGCTCGACCCAGAGAGAGCGGACGCTGGCCCCGGGTTCATTTTCTAAAGCTGAAGAAAGGTCAATGATGGCGCTGCCGGCGTCCTGGGCATCTTTCCAGTTGGCGCGGGTAGTCTCGGCATCGGAGGCGAAGAAGGCGAAGTCCACGTGCTCGAATTGTTCGGCACGCACTCTCTGGATGAAGCTGATCTCGTCGCCCATGGCCTCGAGCTGGCCCATGGACTCTTCGTCATCGAGCAGGCGGATATCGGCGGCGGGGAAATTGCGCTCGTTGAGCATCTCGGCAACTTCCTTGCCGCGGAGCGAGGCGGCGCCGACGACGGCGGCGCGGTAAAGATTGCCGCGGGCTGCGACGGGATGCGAGGCCGACGGCGACTTGACGGAATCACTCATGAAGCCTGCGAAGCCTCCTTGTAGGGCGGCGGTGGGGGATCATTCCTGCGACGGAACATCCACTGCACCCGCCAGAACACGCCGGAGATCATATAGAGCAGGGCGATGAAAAACAGCATCTGGCGGGAAAAGAACCAGATTGCGGCAAACAACGCCGCCAGAAAGACTACCAGTTGGAAGGGATGGCGCGAGCGGAAGTCAATGTCCTTGAAGCTGTAAAAGCGCCAGGTGCTCACCATGAGATAGCCGACCATGGTGACCATGGCGAGCCAGGTGAGCGCGGTGTACCACGACTCAAGAGGGTCGCCGCCGACGAAGTGCACCACGGCGGCGATGACGCCGGCACCCGCCGGAATGGGCATTCCGACAAAATACTTCTTGCCCGGGCGGCCGGGATTGGAAGGCTGCGGGTTGCTGGTGATGTTGAACCGCGCCAGGCGGCTCACGCCGGCGATCAGGAAAAGGAAGCTGGCGATCGCTCCTAACTGCGTCAGCTTGACGTGCCAGTTGTGATGCCAATCGTCGAGCAGGACCGGCGGCATCAGGAAAAATCCCCACTTCCAGGCCAGCACGGCGGGAGCGACGCCGAAGGTGATGGCGTCGGCCAGGGAGTCGAGTTCGCGGCCGAAATCGCTGGTGGTTCCTGTCATGCGCGCGATGCGGCCGTCGAGGCCGTCGAACAGCACGGCGAAACCGATCGCCTTGGCCGCATTGTCGAGGTGCCAATAGTCGGCGACTGTGGCGTGCAGGACTTCAATGATGGCGTAGTAGCCCAGCGCCACATTGGCGGTGGTAAACAGCGACGGGAGGATGTACATCCCTTTGCTGAGCTGACGCCGCGGTTTGGTGGGGGATGAATCCATCAGTGTGCTCGCTCGCTGGCCCCTGCGCTGCCCGCGGCCACCAGCTGGCTCTGAGCCTGGGGTTGCAGGTAGGCCAGCACGCTGGAGCCGCCTTTGACGCGGTCGCCAATTTTAACGTTGACCCGGGCCGAGGCGTCGAGCAGCACGTCGACGCGGGAACCGAACTTAATGAGGCCGACGCGCTGGCCGCGCTCGAGGCGGTCGCCGGCTTTGGGATGGAACACGATGCGCCGCGCCAGCAGGCCGGCAATCTGCTTGAAGACGACGGTCTGGCCGTCGCCGTCGTTTTCCATGGTGACGATATTTTGTTCGTTCAACTCCGCGGAAGCCTGATTCATGGCATTGAGATATTGACCGCGCTGGTAGCGGACATCGCGAATCACGCCCGTGATGGGAGAGCGGTTCACATGCACGTTAAAGATGCTCAGAAAAATGCTGAGGCGAGTTTGCGGCTCGTTGCCGCCGGTCACGGTCGAGACGTCGGTGACTTTACCGTCGCCGGGAGAGACTACGGCAAATGCATCCTGCGGGATGTGCCGCTCGGGATCGCGAAAGAACCACAGGAAGAAAGCCGCCAACAACACGGGGATGACGGCCCAGGCGGGATGGGTGAGCCAGCCGAGCAGAATGGCGGCGGCCAGCAAAGGCGCGGCATATAGGTATCCGTCACGGACCATGGGAGCTATCAATTATAGAGCAGGCTGCCCAATAAGGAACTGAGAGCGTGAGCCCTTTCCTTTTCGGGAAAGACGCAGTTATACACCCATTTGTGCCGGGAACGTTCTCTACTGCTTAAGCGGCGTCTCAGCGTTTGGCGATCGGGTTGGGCAAACCAGTTTCGGCGAAGGTTTGGCGATCAGCAGGGACGGTCAGCGATCAAGCCGGGTGAGCGAAGCGCCGATAGATGACTGGGATTACATTCCTTAAGCTGTCGTTGAATGAACGGCGCGGGATGAACGGCGTGGGTGAACCGGGCGGGCGAACCGCGCGCATGAACGGCGTGGGGCGAACGGTATGAAGGCAGGCATGAGTTTCAACGCGAGTGGCGAATCAGATGCGAGGTATCGCGGGCTGCTGGAAGCAGCGCCCGATGCGATGGTGGTGGTGAACGAAGGTGGAGAGATCGTCCTGCTCAATGTTCAGGCGGAGAATCAGTTCGGATACCGGCGGGATGAACTGGTGGGTCAGAAGGTAAAGAACATCATTCCTGACGGCTTTGCGGAACGGCTGATCTCGGATGCGACGCGAAGCGCGGCCGACGCCCTGGCGCAGCGGATTGGCACGGGGATCGAACTCTCGGGGCGGCGCAAGGATGGCAGCAGGTTCCCCATCGAGATCATGCTCAGCCCGCTGAAAAGTCCAGAAGGCCTCCTGGTGACGGCAGCCATCCGCAACATTAGTGTGCGCAAGGCTGCGGAAAAGCATCTGGTGCAGATGGAAGGCCGGTATCGCGGGCTACTGGAAGCCGCTCCCGACGCGATGGTGGTGGTGAACCAACGCGGAGAGATCGTGCTGCTCAACGTTCAGGCGGAGAAGCAGTTCGGATACCGGCGCGACGAACTGGTGGGCAAGAAGGTGAAGAGCATTATTCCCGAGGGCTTTGCGGAACGGCTGATCTCGGACGCGACGCGAAGCGCGGCCGACGCCCTGGCGCAGCAGATCGGCACCGGGATCGAACTCTCCGGCCGGCGCAAGGACGGCAGCGAGTTTCCCATCGAGATCATGCTCAGCCCGCTGGACAGCCCGGAAGGCACGCTAGTGACGGCAGCCATCCGCAACATCAGCGTGCGCAAGGCCGCGGAAAAGCAACTGGTGCAGATGGAGGGCCGGTATCGCGGGCTGCTGGAAGCCGCTCCCGATGCGATGGTGGTGGTGAACCAGGGTGGAGAGATCGTGCTGCTCAACGTTCAGGCGGAAAAGCAGTTCGGATACCGGCGCGACGAACTGGTGGGCCAGAAGGTAAAAAACATCATTCCCGAGGGGTTTGCGGAACGGCTGATCTCGGACGCGACGCGAAGCGAGGCCGACGCCCTGGCGCAGCAGATCAGCACCGGGATCGAACTCTCCGGCCGGCGCAAGGACGGCAGCGAGTTTCCCATCGAGATCATGCTCAGCCCGCTGGACAGCCCGGAAGGCACCCTGGTGACGGCGGCGATCCGCAACATCAGTTTACGCAAGGCTGCGGAAAAGCAACTGGTGCAGATGGAAGGCCGGTATCGCGGGCTGCTGGAAGCCGCTCCTGATGCGATGGTGGTGGTGAACCAAGGGGGAGAGATCGTGCTGCTCAACGTTCAGGCGGAGAAGCAGTTCGGATACCGGCGCGACGAACTGGTCGGCCAGAAGGTGAAGAACATCATTCCCGAAGGATTTGCGGAACGGCTGATTTCGGACGCGACGCGAAGCGCAGCCGACGCCCTGGCGCAGCAGATCGGCACCGGGATTGAACTCTCCGGGCAGCGCAAGGACGGCAGCGAGTTTCCCATCGAGATCATGCTCAGCCCGCTGGACAGCCCGGAAGGCACGCTGGTGACGGCAGCCATCCGCAACATCAGTGTGCGCAAAGCCGCGGAGAAGCAATCCGAGGAGGACCACGCGGAGCTTGAAAGCCAGGCAGCCGCCCTGCAGAAGTCACGTAACGAACTGGAACAGCGGGTCAATGAACGTACGAAGGAACTTGCGGTCGTCAACCGGGTGCTGGAAGAAAGCAACCTGGAGCTGAAGCAGTTCGCCTACGTCGCCTCCCACGACCTGCAATCCCCGTTGCGGGGAATCAGTGGCTTCGTGCAGTTGCTGAAGGCGGAATATGAAGACAAGCTGGATGAGCAGGCCCAGGACTGGATTCGCAGGACACTCCTGTCGATCACACAGATGCAAACCTTGATCCACGACTTGCTCTCCTATTCCAGCGTGGACGCGCGATCCCGGCCCTTCACGCAGATGGCGTTCCAGGATGTGGTCAGCGACGCGCTCGCCATGCTGGAATCATCCATCCGCGACTCCGGGGGACAAGTCACCTGCGGAAAGCTGCCCCTCATCATGGGCGACCGCTCGCAACTGGTGCAGCTGATCCAAAACCTGATTGGCAACGGGCTCACCTACCGCGGTGAAAAACCGCCGCACATCCACGTTTCAGCCGAACGCAGCGGGCAGGAATGGGTCTTCTCGGTCCACGACAACGGGATCGGCATCGACCCCAAGTATTACGAGCAGATCTTTGAAATCTTCAAGCGGCTACACGCTCAAAAAGACTATCCGGGCACCGGCATTGGTCTGGCCGTGTGCCGCCGGGTGGTCAATCGTCACGGAGGCAGAATTTGGGTGGACTCCAAACCGGGCGATGGCAGCACATTTCTTTTCACTATTCCCGAAGGGACGGAACAAACCGATGGGCAACAATGTGTGCAATAGCCGGCCTGCGGAAGTCCTGCTGGCCGAAGACAACGACAACGACGTGGAACTCGCCCGCCAGGGGTTTAAACGCACCAAACTGCTCTTGAACCTGCACCGGGTGAAAGACGGCGAGGAATGCATGGACTTCCTGCACAAGAGGGGCAAGTACGTGGACGCTCCCACACCCGACCTTTTGCTCCTCGACATGAATATGCCGAAAATGGGCGGGAAGGAGGTATTGGATGAAATGATGAAGGTGGAGCATCTGAGGAGTGTGCCCGTGGTTGTCTTGTCCACCTCGGAGGAGCATGCCGAGGTGCTGAAAATGTACGAACTGCAGTGCAGCTCCTTCATCGTCAAGCCTGTGGACTTCACTCAGTTTCTTGCCGTCGTTCGGGCCATCGCCGAATATTGGTTCACGGTCGTGGTTTTGCCCAAAACGACTTCGACCGAGCCAGCAACGGGCAAGGCGCCGGAGTCCCGCCCGGTTTTGTTGCCGACCCCGCGGTAGCCTGTGGCTGCGCCGCCCGCTTTGCAGAAGATCGCGCTTTGCGGAACCGGTTGACTCGGAGGATGGAAAAGCTGGGAAGCAGGTTGGTCGGCTATTTGCTCTGCCACCAGGCAAATCGCAAGCAGGAAAATTCTCTGACTCTCAATCAAAAAGGCGCTTCATTGCGCCCTTTTATTGCACCGCTTTGAAGATACAACCGTCCCTTAGCGGTCGAAGCCGCGTGGAGGTTGGCCAGAATTCTTAGGCTACGTTGACGCCGTACTGCTGCCGATACTCGCGCTCAATGGACTCCATTTGATCTTTGAGGCGCAGTTTCAGCTTCTTCAGCCGCACTTCTTCCAGCTTTTCGTCTTCGCTAAGGTAACGTTGTTGGGTGAGTGAATCGAGGCGTTTCGAGTACTGGGTATGCTCCTGAGCCAATCTGCGGAACTCCTCATGATTGGTCAGAAGTTCATCCTTCGAAGTCAGCATCCAGCAGACCTCCAACCGGGATATGAGTCGAGGCTAGCACAGGCGAAAAGTGGGTTCAATAGCCCAATTGTGGTGCAGTTTGGTGCAGTCTCACAGTGAGAAACAGGACTAGGGGAGGTTGCGACGATACAGGATGGCATCTTCGGGAGGATTTGTGTAGTAGGACTTGCGGCGGCCGGCGGGCTCAAATCCTGCCTTTTCATAAAGAGCTCGAGCGGCGGCGTTCGACTCGCGCACCTCGAGAAACACGGCGCGGCTGTCTGTTTCGTGAGCGGCGGCGAGCAGGGCATGCAGCAGGCGGTTGCCGACTCGCTGGCGGCGTGCGGGCGAGGCTACGACAATGTTTTCCAGTTCCCACTCGGGTGCAAGATGCCGGGCGATCAGGAAGCCTAGAATGCCCGGGCCCGAAAGCGGCCCGGCCGCTGCATGGTTCGGGTCTTCATATTTTGCTGCCTCATGTTTCGTTGCTTCATATTTCGTTGCTTCATGGTTCGCCGCAAAGGGCGACTCGGCGACGAGGACAAGACGCTCCGCGCCGGCACTGGCGAACAGTTGGCGGTACTGCTGCTCCGTCCAGCGGGCGGCGGTTGGGGACGAGCGTTCCAGGTCGAGGATGGAGGGAACATCGGCGGGAGTAGCGAGGCGAATCACGTGAATTTTCGGACAGCGCGTGTTTCAACTCTTTTGCTAGAAGCTAGTAGCTAGGAGCTAAGAGCTGCTTTTCACAAACATTTCGGCGTCTGAGCGGCGCATGTAGTTCGCTTCCAACTGCTCGGGCGAGACGGTTTGGCCGGCTTGCAATTTTCTATAGCCGAAGCGGGCGATCATCTCCGGGCCGGGAGTTTCGAGTGTGAATACGGAAAATCCGGCGTCGCGTGCAGTGGCGGCCAGGGCGGAATCTGGAGTGGCGACGGAGGACTCTCGCGCCAAGGAAAGGAAATCAGGGCGCGAGAGCAGTTCCTCGCGCAGAACCTGCGCCGATTCGCCGGTGATGTCGTAGGCGCCGAAAAAAACTTCGCCGCGCCGGGCATCGAGCACGGCCGCAACCTTGCCCTGTGCGCGGCTGGCGACGGCGACAACTTCCAGCAGAGAAACGGGCACGATGGGCTTCTGCAGAATTTCTGCCAGCGCCTTGATAGCCGCCAGCCCGACGCGCAGTCCGGTAAACGAACCCGGGCCGGAGACGACGATGAAGCCGCCGATATCGGTTTTGGCGAGTCCGTATTTCTGGAGCAGCGCGGCAATCTGCGGGACGAGTTGCGCGGAAAACGTGCCGCCCGCCAGCGAGGCAGTTTCGATTACCTCGGCATCGGGGCGATCGGGCTCGCCCGCTCGCGCGAGAGCGACTGTGCCGTTCGTGCCGGATGTGTCGGTGACGAGAAGAAGCATAGTTATTTTCTTTAATCCGTGAGCATCCGTGAGAGTCCGCGGCGGATCTTGAATTTCTATCCTTGCACCAGTTCGAGCAGCACGCCGCCGGTGCTCGCGGGATGCACGAACACGTACTCGTGTCCACCCGCTCCGGTTTTGATCTCTTCCGACACCAGGCGCACGCCATCTTTTTTCAGGCGCTCGACAGCCGCGGGCAAGTCGGGCACCTTGAGGCAGACGTGATGCAGGCCTTCGCCGCGCTTGGCGATGAACTTCGCGATGGTCGAATTCTCTGAGGTCGCTTCGAGGAGTTCGAGCCGGGTTTCGCCGACCGGAATCATCACCAGGCGGACCCGTTCCTGCTCGACGGTCTCTTCCGGCGAAACGGTGAGCCCCAGCTTTTCGTAAATCGCCTTGGCCGCCGCCAGCGACTTCACCGCGATGCCGAGATGATCAATGCTGAAGTCCACTTCGCCCTCTTCTTAGTCAACAATTTCAGATCTTAGATTTTTGATTTCAGATTGCAGCAACTACGGCACTGGTATGAAATCTGCAATCTGAAATCTACAATCTGAAATCGCCGTTTGCGATCTCTTCCACCAGAGTATAGGGATCGCGCTTGTGTTCGGCGACTTCTGTCGCGAGCTTTGCCAAATTGCCATCGCTGAGTTGCGCTCGCGCCTTCTCAAGCATGACATCCCGGAGCATTTCGACTAGCCGCTCCTGCCAGTTCTCGACGCTCTTTTTCAGGACGAGGTTTTCTTTCTGCAGGTACGCCTCGTAAGCGGCGATCGACACCGCGAGGTCTTCGACGCCGGTGCCATCACTGGCGACCGTCTTCACGATCGGCGGCGTCCAGCCGTCGTGGCGCAGGGCTAATGACTGCAGCGAACGAATCTCGCGCTCGACGCGATCTGCGCCTTCCCGGTCACTCTTGTTGATCACGAAGATGTCGGCGATCTCCATGATTCCGGCCTTGATGGTCTGCACATCGTCACCCATGCCGGGCACGAGAATCACTACCGTGATTTCGGCGAGGCGCACGATGTCAACTTCGTCCTGCCCGACGCCGACGGTTTCGATGAGGATGACGTCGCGGCCGGAGGCATCGAGCACGGTGGTGACGTCGGCCGTGGTGCGGGCCAGTCCGCCGAGCGATCCGCGCGTGGCCATGCTGCGAATATAAATTCCGGGGTCAGCGAAGTGCTCCTGCATGCGGATGCGGTCGCCGAGAATCGCGCCGCCAGTGTAGGGGCTGGTGGGGTCGACGGCGACGATGCCTATAGTCTGGCTTTGCTTTCGATAGAGCCTTGCGAGTTGGTCAACCAGCGTGCTCTTGCCGGCTCCGGGCGCGCCCGTCAGGCCAATCACGCGGGCGCGGCCACTGTGGGGGAATGCCGCCTTCAGCAGGTCGGACCATCCGGGGGAGCGATTCTCGACGGTGGAGATGGCGCGCGCGAGGGTGCGGACGTCGCCGGAGCGGAGCGAGTCGATCAAGTTCTGGATGTCGTGATTCAGGCCAGCGGGATTCAAGCGAACAGTGTAAAGCAGGAAGTGACAAAGCAAAACTTCTGGGCCGCTAGCCTTACTGGAACGGCAGGGGCGGCGTAGAGGTGTGAACCTAGTCTTTCAGCAACTGCCGCGCAATTACCAGCCGTTGAATCTCGCTGGTGCCTTCGCCGATGGTGCAGAGTTTCACGTCGCGGTAAAACTTTTCGGCGGGATAATCTTTGATGAAGCCGTAGCCGCCGTGAATCTGCACGCCTTCGTTGGCGCAGCGGACGGCAACTTCACTGGCGTACAGCTTGGCCATGGAAGATTCTTGCGTGGTCTTCATGCCTGCGTC
>Ga0302326_10001071_pt1 | contig 71642 bp, 59 predicted proteins | sample Palsa_T0_3_FD_202264 | JGI IMG/M metagenome (GOLD analysis project Ga0302326, IMG submission 202264) | Peat permafrost microbial communities from Stordalen Mire near Abisko, Sweden - Palsa_T0_3 | ecosystem: Environmental > Terrestrial > Soil > Palsa > Peat permafrost | place: Sweden: Abisko... | reverse complement strand
TCGGGTCCAGCCGGCGGTGAGGTTCTTGACCCTGAGCTCCCATCCGGCCGCGTCCCGGATCATCTCGAACGAGATCAGATCGCCCGGGTGCTTGAGCCCCACGACGGGCACGGCGTGGAACTGCTGGGACGTGTCGCTCCAGAACACGCCGTAGGACGGTTTGTCGGAGTGTTGGGGACCCACGAAGGCATAGGTGCCCAGTTGGATGAACGGACCGCTACCGTCGGCATCCTGAGCGCCGATCCAGGTGACCGAGGCGCTCGACGCCGCGCTGTTGACGACCGCGGGGACCCTCCACTCGGCGCTTATCTCCTTCACCTGTCCCGACCAGGTGTAACCACCGAACCCCGTGGGGGGTGCAAAGAGAGGCGGAATGTGCGCCGACTGCAGGGAGGACGACGCTCGCGATCCGACCAGCGCGGCGGCAGCGGTGAGCACCAGGAGCCCGACGACCATGGCCCTCGGTACCCACGCTCTCATTGCCAACCTCTCCGGTGTCCGACCTCGCACGTTGAACCGCTTCGAAGCACCCTACGAAGGCGAACGCAATCTCCCCTGAACTCCGGCCCAACGGCCCCCCAATGCGCTGCCTTCTTGCAACTTGGGTGACAGGCGAGCAGATACCGTCCCTATCAGGGACGATCCCCTCTCGAGGCGCCACCAAAACCTCGGGTATAACGTTCGCTCGACCGGCCAGGGAAGGGGTCCGCAAAGGGAAGCAGCACGACGAGAGATGAGGGAGGAACAGCGATGCACACACGTCTGTCCACCTGGACGAACGCCACGAACATAGAGGGCGGCATCAACTACCTGCGGGACACCGCGGTCCCGCTCTTCCACCAACAGCGGGGCTACCGCGGTCTGAGCGCCAGCGTCGACCGCTCCTCGGGCACGGTCACCATCCTCTCGCAGTGGGACACCGAGGCCGACTGTGACGCGAGCGACAGCGTGTTAGGCAAGGCTCGAGACGAGGCCTCCGAGATCCTCGGCGGTACCGTCAGCGTCGAGAAGCTCGAGGCGCTGGTCGTGGAGATCGACACGCCGCCCGCACCGGGGTCGGTGCTCAGTGTGACGCCCTTCAGCATGGACCCGGCAATGGTTGACGAGAACCTCGCCTGGTTCATCGCCGAGGTCGTGCCCCAGATAAAGGCCGCCCCGGGCTTCTGCGCGCTGCGCAACCTCGCTGACCACAAGACCGGTCGTGGCTACGTGGGAACCATCTGGACCGACAGGGCGGCCATGGAGTACCAGGCCGAGGGAGCGCGGGCGCGACGGCAAACAGCCAGCGACACGCGCGGCATCACCTTCGGCGAGGCCGCCTCGCGGGAGATCGTCTTCGTCGACACCCCGTAGAGACCGGCGGAGGACGCGCCCAGGGCCGGGAAACACCTAGGCCTGCACCGCTGCCAGGCAGGGTGGCGTGGGAGACTTGGGCATCGACCCAATCCCGGCTCATGACGAGGGCCCCAGGCCCGACGGTGCTGGACACCGCGACCGCCAGGAGTGGGTCCGCGCCAACTTCACCCAGATATTCGGGAGATCAGCCGAAGACCTACAGGCGCAGGGGATCGATCCCCGACAGTACGCCCAGGAGCACACGGACCAGATCCGCCAGTACGCCCAGATGCAACGGCGCATGGGCATCGACGTCCCCAGCGGTCGTGCCTCCGGCGACAACGGACCAGGGGGCAACGGATCGGGCATCGGGCGGCAGGGCTACCGAGGATACGGCTACGGCGGTGGTGGCCGCTTCGGCATGGGGAGGCGGGGCGGCTCGGCGTGGATCGGGATTCTCGTCGCGCTGTTCGCACTGCGCTTCTTGCTCGTTGACTCCGTCGCCGGCGGCCATGCCGCCATCTACTGGGTGCTGGGCATCGGCGGGATCATGCTGGTGGCCCGAGTTCTCCTCTACTCGTGGCTGCGCAACCGGCGCCGCAACCCCCGAAACCCGAACTGACGACCCGACCCGGTCGAGCTGCACGAAGCGCAGCACATTTCGTATTGCAAAGCCCTTCTCGGGCCTCCCCCAGAAAGTAGTCGCGCCGCGCGGGAGTCGGGCCGCTCGATATCACGTTCACAAGCTCTCTGTGGAGAGACCGACCCCCCGCCGAGGGGGTGGTACCACCATTGACAGCGCTCGACGCCTGCAACCCTCTACTAATCGGACGAGTTACGCCAACGGCTGACCGAGGAGGGCGGCAACGCGGCCCACGCGTAGCGCGGCCACAAACCGCTTGCTCGTCGCGCGACGGGGCGATACGTTGCGGTCACCAACAGATCGGGGGCACTCATGAGCAATCGGACTCTTCGTTTCCGCGGCACCGCATCCGCTCCGGGGACCGCGCGCCGTGGCCTTCGCCGCGTCGTCATGGTGACGGCCGCCATGTTCAGCACCATCGGACTCGGCGCGATTGGCGCCGCCGTTCTGGCGCAACCCGCCGGTGCGGTGACGGTGACCCTCTTAGTCGCCCCCGCCCCCACCGGCAGTGATACGGGCAACTGTCAGACAACCCCCTGTGCCACCCTCGGGTACGCGCTGACCCAAGCCGCGGCGAGCGACATCATCACGCTGGCGCCCGGCACCTACACGGAGACGGGGGCGTCGAACACCGTACCGGCGACCTTGAGCGGCCTGACCATTGAGTCCACCAGCGGAACTCCCGCCAACACCATCATCACGGGCGCGGCGGCCGACGGACTCACGGTGAACGCCAACGACGTGACGGTGAGCGGCCTCACCTTCAACGAGTCCGGAGCGGCCGGTATTTTGGTGACTCCTCCGGGGACCACCCAGCCCGCCGCGGTAACCGGCGAGACCATTGAGAACGACGTGATCAACAACAGTGACCAGTGCGTCAACACGCCCTCGACGGCCGTCTGCACCGCCGCCGTCGGCGCCGGCGACTACGGGGAGTCGATCTGGCTGCGCAGCGTCACCGACTCCACCGTCAAGACCACGACCGTGGAGAACGGTCTGGGCGGCGGCATCCTCGCCTCCGACGAGGTGGGCCCCACCGACGGGAACGCCATTGAGAACAACACGATTGTGGACAATGGCGTCAACACCGCTTCCTGCGGCCTCACGCTGGCCGCCCACAACAACGCCGCCATCTTCATGAGCGGTCCCAATGCGGGCCAACCCAACCCGGCGGCGGGTGGCGTCTACAACAACACCATCCTGGACAACACGTCGAACGGCAACGGCGCGACCGGCATCGGCCTGTTCAACGCCGCCTACAACAACATCATTCAGGGCAACACATTCGACAACAACGGTGAGCCCGGTGTGAAGTTGAACCCGACGTTCCCCGGTGGCGATGTGAACGGCAACTCCATCATCAACAACACCGTCGGTGTGAACTCCCTCCTCGATGGCCCTGGCGGTGGTATCCCCGGTAGCCACAACTCCGGCTCGACGCAGACCACCGGAATCATGGTCGACGCCCCGGCGGGCCCGGTGACCGGCACCATCATTACTGGCAACACGGTCAGCGGGAACTACTTCGGCATTTACCTGCAAGCCGGGGCGGCCAGCTCGACTGTATCGGGCAACACCATCACAGTGACCACGGGCGGGGTACCGGTCTTCACCGTGGCGGCCCCCGGGACCGCCTACTGGCTGACGAGCTCGGCGGGCGGCGTCTTCGCCTTCGGCAAGGCCCCGTTCGAGGGCTCGGCGGGCAACATCGCCCTGAGCCAGCCGATCGTGGCCCAGGCACCCACCCCTGATGGTGCCGGCTACTGGCTGGCAGCCAAGGACGGGGGCATCTTCAGCTACGGCTCGGCCACGTACTGGGGCTCGCTCCCGGGCCTCAAGGTCCACGTGTCGAACATCGTGGGCATCGCGCCCACGGCCGACGGTGGCGGCTACTGGCTCGTCGGGTCCGACGGCGGTGTCTTCGCCCTGGGTGACGCCACCTACGCCGGCTCGCTGCCCGGCCTCAAGATCACCGTGTCGGACATCGTGGGCATCGCGCCCACGGCCGACGGTGGCGGCTACTACCTGGTGGGCAAGGACGGAGGCGTCTTCGCCTTCGGTGACGCCGTCTACGCCGGCTCGGTGCCGGGCGACAAGATCACCGTCTCGAACATCGTGGGCATCGCGCCCACGGCCGACGGTGGCGGCTACTACCTCGTCGGATCCGACGGGGGCGTCTTCGCCTTCGGTGACGCCGTCTACGCCGGCTCGGTGCCAGGCGACAACATCCACATATCGAACATCGTGGGCATCGCCGCCAACCCCGCCGGCGGCTACTGGCTGGTGGGCAAGGACGGAGGGGTCTTCGGCTTCGGCGCGGCGAGCTACCTCGGCGGGCTCCCGGGACTGAACATCCACGTCTCGAACGTCGTAGGCATCGCGACGCCGTGACCACGGCGTCGAGCTTGGCCGGCTGAGAAGCGTCTCTTCGGGCGCCGCTGTCGGGACCGCACAGGGTTCCGACAGCGGCGTTTCCGTTGTGGAATACAGGCAGCCTCCCTTGAGGACCCTGCCGCTTCGCCTCACCCTCCCTCAGACATCAGGGACCACCGCGACGTCTAAATAATCGAGGATCCTCAGCCCCCGACGACACGCCGGTCAGTTGCGTTGTCACACTTCGGCCACTCTGCGGCGACCCGCGGCCAGTGTCTCGCGCCGGACGCGGCTGTCGAGTGGGGATGCCTGTGATCGATTCGGGGATGGCGTGTCGAGCCGCCAGCGCGACAACGGCGCGGGCGGTCGCGGGTCGGGCCGACCGCAACCGGCCAGTCGCACGGGAGGTGACAACCTTCCCGTCTTTGCCGATGACGGCCAATGCCCACATGGTTCCGGCTTCGCCACCGTTGCTGCGTCCGTCGGCGAAGCCCGCTACCTCACTCCAGGCGAAGCGGTAGGTACGCAGCGAGTTGCGCACGACGACTCCCGCGTAGTCCGCCACCAAAGCGATGCGAGTGCAGCGCACGATTCCCCACATTCCGGCTGCGGCACAGAGCGCAGCGACGGCCGCCAGCACCGCATCGGAGGCTCCCCTGCTGGCGAGATCGGGGAGGCCGACTAAGGCAACCAGGCCGCAGATGCACATCGTGAGGAAGATGTCCGTACCTCGCGGATCACGCTCGCAGATGGTCAGAGTGCCATCTGGATCCCGGTGTACAGGGCTGTGGATTTTCGGGTCTCTCCACATTCCCCCACCAAGCCTCCGGCGTTCCGCCCGTTGCCACCGACGCCAGCGCCACCCGATTGCGACGCAGAGGGCGCCGGCGGCCAGCACGATCAGCGGGACAGGGATTGGCACGGGGTTCGATCGCGCTGCTTCGTGGGCCAGAGACACCGCCAACAGGGCTACCCCAGCAAGCACAGCCAGGGCGCCGATGACCGCACAGCTCCAAGGCCAGAGCGGCATGAGATTCGTCTGTAGGCGCCGTCGCGGCGGCTCGTCTGGAAACCGCTCCGCCGGTGCCTCTGGCGGCGTCCTTACCATGCCCACGTCCGAAGGGTTCCCCGGAACGGCGCGCCCTCCACCAGGCTCGGCGGGCGTCGGAGGTGGAGCTGACTCCGAGCTCCCGGGCCGGAGGGCCCAGACCAATGCGACAACCCAGACCGGAGTCCAGCCAAGCAGAAAATTGAGAATCAGGATGGATTGGTATTTCGGATGGCGCCGCCTCTTCGCCAGTATCGAGGGCAGGAAGTACAGGGCAACTGCGACGAGCAGGATGGGTAACAGAATCAGGACCAGGAGCAGCTGCTGCCAACCGCTGATCATTGAGCCCAGCCTTTCGGCAGGACCCGTTGCCGTTCCATGGCTGCAGCCATCTCAGAGCGACTACGTTCAGGCAGGGATGGGGGCGGGCCCGAGGGCGAGACCGCTAATGACCGGTCCGAGTGAGACTGTCGTCAGAGGGTGCCTGAACCGGCGGAGAGCACGAACTCCGCTGCGACCCGTCGTCAAGGTCGGTGTCCCCATTCCTCCATCCCCTTCTCGCGGTTTTCCTCACGTGGATGCCTGCCCGAGGCCCGGTACGGAGGCCTTCCCTATGTCAGGTGGCTTGGAGGTGCAGACAGACGCTCACTGTACGAATGAGCTGTCAACCTCTGCCCAAGGGTCTCCCAACAGAATCCCAACGCTCTCTCAACGCTCCCCCAACACGACACCGACCAACGTGTCGTCGCCGCGATGGTTCCTACCCGTCACGACGACCGGCCCCAGAGGTAACGTCGCATGACGAACGACGGGGGGACAGCATGGAACGACTATCGATCGAGCCGCTGAGCGTGATGGGACTGCCGCCGGTCGAGTTCGTGGAACTGGCCGCCGACCTCGGGCTCCAGTTCGTCGCGCTCAGCCTCAGCGCGATGCCCAACCCCTACGGCTACCCGTCCTTCTCTCTGCGAGATGACCTCGCCCTGCGGCGCGCCACGGTCGCCGCCCTGCGGGACCGGGGCGTGACGGTATCGCTGGGCGACGGGTTCGTGCTCCGTCCCGACATGGAGATGCGTGAGCTCGCCGGCGACGTCGCCGTCATGGCCGAGCTTGGTGCCCAGCGGGTGAACACCGTCACCTTCGATCCCGACCTGAACCGCAGCGTCGACCAGTTCGGGGTGCTCGCCGAGATGGCCGCCGAGTCCGGGATGGAGACGACGCTGGAGTTCTCGACCGGCCTGGCCATCGCCGACCTGCCTACGGCGCTCGGGGCGATCCGGGCGGTTGGACGGCCGGACTTCCGCCTCCTCATCGACACGATGCACCTGGTGCGCTCGGGCTCCGGGCCGGCCGATGTCGCCGCCCTCGACCCCGACCTGATCGGCTACGTCCAGCTCAGCGACGCGCCGCTCGTGCCCACCATCCCGGACTACATGGAGGAGGCGTGCTTCGAACGGATGGTGCCGGGTACCGGCGAACTGCCCCTGCTCGAGCTCCTCGACGCGCTGCCGCGCCACGTGGTGATCGGACTGGAGGTGCCCCTGCGCTCGCAGGCCGACGCTGGTGTCGGTCCCCACGACCGGCTCCGCCGGTGCGTGGACGCCACTCGGGAGCTCCTGGCCCAGCTGGACGAGCGGTGAACGACGGGATCGGGGAGCATTCGGCGTGAGGCGTCGCCGTATCGGCAGTCTGGAGGTCTCCATCGTCGGTCTGGGCGGCAACAACTTCGGCACGGACTTCTTCGGCGCTCGCTGCGACAGGGGCGAGGTCAGCCGGATCGTCAACGCCGCTCTGGACGCCGGCATCAACCTCATCGACACCGCCGAGGAGTACAGCATCACCTCGTTTCTGGGCGAGGGGCACTCCGAGGAGCTGATCGGCGCAGCGCTCGGCGCCCGACGCGACGAGGCGGTCATCGCCTCGAAGTTCCTCAGCCAGAGTGAGGCCGATCCGGACGAGCGAGGCGCAGCGCGAATCGTGGCTGCCGCCGAGGCCAGCCTGCGGCGGCTCGGGACAGACCGGATCGACCTCTACCAACAACACCAGCCCGATCCGTTCACTCCGCTGGAGGAGATCCTCGAGGCGCTCGACGGCCTGGTTCGCGCCGGCAAGGTGCGTGAGGTCGGGTGCAGCAACTTCACCGGCGAGATGCTCGACAGCGCCGCCGAGACAGCCGCCCGATCGTCGTTCAGGCCCTACCGGTCCTGCCAGACGCAGTACAGCATCCTCGAGCGGCCCTCCGACGACGTGGTGGAGGCCGCCGAACGCCACGACGTCGCGCTCATCGCCTACTTCCCGCTCGCCAGCGGGCTCCTCACCGGGAAGTACCGACGCGGCCAGGAGCCACCGCCCGACTCACGACTCGCCGCCGACGGCATGGTCAGCCGCATGCTGCGCGACGGCATCATGGCAGCTCGCCCGCCGCTCTCCGACGAGCGGCTGGACACCGTCGAGCGGCTCGGGGCGTTCGCCGAGGAGCGGGGGCACTCGATGCTTGAGCTCGCCATGTCCTGGCTGGCGTCGCAGCCCGGCATCGGGGCGATCATCGCCGGTGTCACCAAGGCCGAGCAGGTGGTGGCGAACGCCGCGGCGGCCGACTGGCGCCTGGGCGCCGACGAGCTCGCGACCGTCGAGGCAATCGTCGCCCGAGACGGTGAGGCCCCATAGCGGGCCATTTCCGAGTGGGACTCGGGATCCGCTGGATTCGTTGCGGTCAAGCCCCAAGACGCTCGAGCATGTCGGTGGCGCGCTCGAGGCTGCGACGGGTGGCCGAAAGGTAGCCCTCGGCGGCGATCTTTGGCCCGACGAGCTCGAGGTCGAACATGCCTTCGTAGCCAGCCTCGAGAATCAGGTCGAGCAGCCGCTCGAGAGGGATGTCGCCCTCCCCTATCACCGATCGGTCAGGAGTCGTCGTGGACCCGATCCTGAAGTCGCTTATCTGGACGAGCGCGATCCGGTCGATATTCTCGCGCACGAGCTTCTTCAGTCCCCGCTCGTACCAGCAGCACTCGAGCTCGAGGACCACATCCGTCCCAGCCCGTCGGGCCACCTCGAGGGTGTCGCGCAACGTGAAGATGAAGCTGTAGTCAAGCCGCAGCGAATTGGTCGGTTGGATGGCGAAGCGCACTCCCAGCTCGGCAGCGCGCGCCACGATCGGCGCGATTCGTTCGCAGAAGTCGTCGGCTGCCTCCTCCCACAGCCGTGACCCGATGCTGCCGGTGATGGCGAGCCACACCAGATCCGAATCCATGGCGGCGCCGAACTCCAGTGCCTCGGGCAACGCCCCCCACTCGCAGCACACGTTCGACGCGCGCAGTCCGCTGGAGGCGACCAGCTTCGTGTCCCACCCGATCGCCTCGAGCTTCGGCGAGATCATCCCGACGTTGGTGACGCCAAGCTCCTTCCAGAAGTCGATCTCCTCAATGAAGGGAAGGGGCCCGGCGCACTCCTCGTCGACCGAGATACGGGGATGTACCGAGAGGACCATGGGCGTCGTGGATGCTACCCTGCACGGCGAGGTCTGGGCTCGCGCGGACAGGTGACGAGGAGGGACGCTGTGACCATCGATGCCGTCAACGACGTGCACTGGGACCCGTACGACATCGAGATATACCGGGACCCCTACCCGACCTTCCGCCGGCTGCGCGAGGAGGCGCCGCTCTACTACAACGAGCAGTTCGACTTCTACGCGCTGAGCCACTACGACGACGTCGAACGGGTGCTGGTCGATCGCGCATCGTACAGCGCGGCCCGCGGCGCCTCGCTCGACCAAATCAAGTCCGGCATGTCGTTCCCCCCGGGCAGCTTGATCTTCGAGGACCCGCCGATCCACACGCACCGGAGGCACATGTTGTCGAGGGTGTTCACGCCGAAGCGGATGAGCGGCCTCGAATCGAGCATCCGGGAGTTCTGCGTCCGGTGCCTCGACCCGCTGGTAGGCGCCGGGCGGTTCGACTTCATGGTGGACCTCGGCAACACGATGCCGATGCGGATGATCGGCATGCTCCTGGGAATCCCCGAGCAGGATCAGGACGCCATCAAGACGTGGGCGGACAGCACCCTCGAGTCCAAGCCCGGTGAGCCCTGGGACCCGCCGAAGGACCTGGTCGACGGCGAGGTCTTCGCCGAGTACGTCGAGTGGCGGGTCAAGCACCCCTCCGACGACCTGATGACGGAGCTGCTGCAGGCGGAGTTCGAGGATGGCACGGCGACGCGTCGCCGGCTCACCCGCGGGGAGGTCCTCACGTACATCAACGTGCTGGCCGTCGCCGGCAATGAGACCACGGGCCGGCTGATCGGATGGATCGGCAAGCTCCTCGGGGACCATCCCGATCAGCGACGCCTGCTTGTCAACGATCCCTCACTCATCCCGAGCGCCGTCGAGGAGGTCCTGCGCTACGAGCCCCCGGGGCTGGCGGCCGCCCGCTACGTCACCCGCGATGTGGAGTTCTGCGGGCAGACCGTGCCCGCTGGCAGTGCTCTCCTACCACTCCTGGGGTCGGCAAACCGTGACGAACGGCAGTTCCCGAACGGCGACGCTTTCGACGTCACCCGCCCGATCACCCAGCACCTGACGTTTGGGCTGGGAATGCATTTCTGCCTGGGCGCGGCGCTGGCGCGGGCCGAAGGCCGCATCGCTCTGGAGGAGATCCTCGTGCGCTTCCCCGACTGGGAGATCGACGGCGAGAACGCCACCATGGCGAGCACGACCACCGTCCGAGGTTGGGCCACCCTCCCGGCAATCACGTCATGAGCGCGCGATCGCTTCCGGCCGCATGAGCCCCGGCGCCACCGTGCCCCCGATGCAGAACCGATCGACCCAGTCCCGGCCGTCGAAGATTTTGCGGGCACCGCAGATCTGTGAATGACCTGCCGATAAGGGCCGGCGGGCTTCCGCCGCTACCTGGCGAGCAGCAAACGACCTGCAGAAACCAGCCCCAAGACCTTGGATGCAGTTTGCTCTGCCGTCAGGTTGGAAGAGTCCAGCACGTGATCGTCCAGTCCTCCGCGTTCCACAAACACTTGATGCATGAATGTCACCGGCTCGGGGTTCACAAGATCCTGATCACCAGTTCTTTCCATGGCTCGTTGAAGGGCAACCTCTTCGGAGGGGCGCAGAACGACGTAGTGCACCGGTAGTTCATTTGAAAGGTGGCTGAGCCATCGCTCCAGGAACCAAGGGCCGATGATGCCATCGACGACGACCAGATACCCACCACGTGCATAGGCGGCAGCGGCAGCGGCAGTCGCATCGATTACGACCTCATTTTGATGTTCAGACTCCGCCTGCCATGGAGGGACGTATCCCCGTCGGATGACGTGATGAAAGTCATCACCAACTATGAGAACCGAGTGATCAAAGTGGTCGGCCACCATCCGAGCGACAGTGCTCTTCCCTGCGCCAGGGGGCCCTGTGACAATAATCATGGAACCCGGGATTTCCGCCACGACCAAGTCTTGCATCCCTCAGGCACTGCACGCTTCAACCCGCCTCTTTCATCGGGCTGTCCGCCCGTTCAGCCAAGGTAGCCTCGTCGGCGAATGGATGGGATATCTCGGAACGACTGGCGCAGTCCATCGTACAACCCCCGGCGGCTCCGATGAGAATGACGCTCGCAGAGCGTCTAAACAGTTAGGTCCTTGGCTTCCCCCCTAAATCAGGATTCGGGGATCTGCAGTAACGAGTAGACGCTGAGTATCAGAAGGGTCGGATGATGTCCATTGACCAATTGCTTGCCGTAATCCCCGTGTCAGACATGGAAAGGGCGCAGCCGTGGTATGAGCTCCTTATGGGACGCCCGGAAGACAACCATCCGATGGTCACCCTGGTCGAGTGGAAGATTACCGATACCGGTTGGCTACAGGTATCCCATGACCCGGAGCGAGCCGGGACCACACTTCTCAATCTCGCCGTCGACGATCTGGACACACATCTGGCTGAACTTGCGGGAAGGGGGTTGGCAACGGGTGACATTGTCTCGGCGAACAAAGGCGTGCGGCTCTCGACCATAATCGACCCTGACGGCAATCGGATCACATTCATTGGTGGCTTCCGCAACGTCTACTGAGAGCACAACGCGCTCGACTGGAGGTTGCTAAACAATGCTGTCCCGGTTGGGGTGGGACAATTACTTGACCCCGGCGACGCCTATTAGCGTGCCTTCGGGGTCCGTGAAATGACCGACGACAAGTCCATTCGGCGACGTCGCCGGACCCATGACCCGTGCACCTCCAAGCTCTTCAGCACGGCGCAACGCTGCCTCGACATCTGGCACGCCAACATAAAACACAGCGTGGCTCTCGTATTCCGGCCCGCCTCCGACACCACCGGGTATGCCTGTCCCATCTTCGGCGGTGATCAGGTTCAGAAATCCGTAGCTGTCCGGCGCTGACACCTCTTGCGCTACCGGAGAGGGCACATCGAACTGCCATCCGAAGAGCTCGCCAAAGTACTTCCGGAGATGCGTCGGGTCTTTACCTACGATCTCAAAGTGCACTACCGGTTGTGACATCCGCGAACCTCCTGGCTCGGCGCCAGGCGGTTCGCCCGACATCGACATCTTGTGGCTACCGCACCCTAACCATCAATTGGCAACTTCGGCTCCAAGGTGCCCGTGGCCAACGCACGGCAGACACTGCCAGTAGCCCGATCAGGTGTCCTACCACCGGGTTGGAGGTTGTGCGAGGGTGTACCTGGGCACGTGGCGCCCTCATTCTGTTCAACATCTCATTGCGAGGGGAGGAACTCCGTCAATGAGATGAGGAACCATTCAGCGATCACCATCAAAGGAGTTCCTTCGGCGTCAAGTCGATAGGTCCGAGCCAGCAAGTAGTCGCCGACTGCAACGCCCTCCGGCGAGACCGGTGCGGACCCTGGGTCTAATCCGCCAAGGGGTTGGCGTGTGACAGTAATCCCCTCCTCCCCGAGAATCCGGCCGATCGGATCGCTGCTCGACTCGAGCCGCAGACGAACATTGGCTGGGAGGCGACTGGGTACAAGAACCGTCTCGGCATAGAGGTACACTCGGCCAGACGTTCGGCCCTCCAGAACCGCTGCGCGAAATATCAGCGGATCTCCTTCCGCAACTCGCAGCGAGTTCGAAGGTTCGGCCCTGAGTAACTTGTGGCGCCGTTTACGAGCATCGATGGGCTCGCCGACGAGCTGCTCCAAGAAGGCCGTCACCGTCCCGCTCGCTCTACTAAGTGCCGCCTCGAGACCCGTGAGTTTGGCCACGCCCACCATTCAATCTCAACCAGCAGGTTGCCGGGCGACGTGAGGTCTGTTCCGATTCCCTGCTAGACGAACCCTCGATGGTGCCCCCGATGGCCAGGCGGATGACAAACTGTCTCGATGACGACAGATGAGAAGTGGTTCCTGGCCCAGGGCTACCGGATCGAAGTTGAGGCGGAAGAATCCGGCCGCTTCTGGACTCATCTCGTTCACCAGAACAACGAAGCCTCAATTGGACGACTCCCAAGGTACGGTCTTGGGACGACGCCCGAAGACTCGATCAAGAGTGCTCGGCTGCGATACGAAGTTGAGCAACTTGGCATTGAACCATCCAGCTGGGAGTGACTCCCTACGCCGGCATCGGGCGTGGCCTACCGGCACTCTCGGGCTCTAGGGCGTAGTGAACTCTGAAACGGTGACTCGTTGTAGCTTGCGCAGGGCATCACCGTAGTCATTAGCAACCCGGAGCAGGACGATCCAATTGTCCGAGAAGGCACAGTCACCTGGACGCCACTTGAATCTCACGACGTACTCGTCCTTCGTCGAGTGACGGTGAAGAAGAGACCAGATGGCGTTGCTCTCCTCACTGCTCAACCCTTTGATCTTACGAACGTGACCGGTTGCTGCGATACAACGTCCGGCGCCCGGTCTCCGGATGAACCTTGACTAGAGGATGAGCGACTGTGCCCGCCGTTCACGGGAGGATGTGATTGCGAAGGATCACTGCTCAAGTGCTGCGTGCGCCAGCTCCAACTCCGTCTCGAGCCAGCGGACCTCATCCCAGGCATCGCCCGAGCGGTCGAGCAATGTTTCAAGCGCAGCGATCTGCACCTCCCGCGCGGTGCGATGACGTGGGTCGACCCCCAGCGCGATGTCAGTGAAGTGCAACGCTTCCACCGGCCGTCCCGCTTTCACGTGGGCCGCGGCGTGCCGGGCAAGCACGTCGGGACCGCCCGCGAGTTCAGCGAACTCGCTCCAGACGGCCCGTTGCGGGACTGGGTAGAGTTCCGTAGTCGACTCGAATCGGAACCAACCGGCGTACTCCTCCCAGACGGCGCGCACATACCACGAGACGCGGCCGCGGCCCTGCGATAGGGGCTGTAGATTCGACGGAAGCGCAATTTCGGACATCAAGGTCCAGAGATCCTTGCCGGCGTTCATCCCTCCTACGGTCTCGTCGTGGATGTACTGAGCGGCGTCGCGGACTCTCGTCAGGTCGGCACGAATCCGATCCGAGCCCACGATCGGCTCGTCGTGGGCCGTAATCAGCATTTCCGGCTCGAGATCGAGCACCCGATTCACGGATCTGACGAACAACCGCGCGCTTCGTATCCGGTCGCCTCGCAGCGTGTAGAGGTGCGGAAGTTGACCGTACAGAGCTCCCAACAAATTGCCGGTAAAAACGATGCGCTCCGATGGGAGCCACACTGCAAGGCCGTCGGTTATCTCCCCGCCCGGCACCGAGTACAGTTCGAACTGTCGTCCGCCGATCTCGAACGAGTAGGAGTCGTCAAACGTCGTCGTCAAGACCGGCTCCACCGCTTGGGTCCTTTGCGCCTGACGATCTTCCTCGTCGACCACGATGCTGAACAATCGCCCAGCGCGGCGGCCCGCGAATTCCGCCAGCAACGTCCAGTCGAGACGCCCGTCTGCGAAGTTCCGTTGCGCGATCGTCTCCACGTCCGGACCATTGAATGCTGGCCACCCACCAATGTGATTGGAATGGCTCTGAGTAAACACGATCTTTCGCACATTGAGCGGCCGACCGAGCAACTCTTCAAAACGCTGGCGGTGCCTTGGACCCTGGGTAACGGTGCCGGTGGTCACAACGACATCGCCCGACTCGCTTGTCACCAGGTAACTGTTCCCGATGCCCCGTGACATGAGAATGTGGTCGTTGATGGCCTCAGCGCCCCGATCCGGTTCCCACGCATCCGATCTCATCATCCGATGCTCAGCACTCTTCGACAAGGACGAACCTCCCTCTTGCCTAGGAAACTGACACGGTCCAGTAGTTGATCACGCTGCCGATATACGGAATCACCGACAAGTTCTTGACCGCCTTGCTTGAAGCGGTGACATTAGGCGAAAAGTCGATGTATATCGAAAGTGCATTCTTGATAATGATCTCCTGCATCTGGTCCCAGAGAACCTTAAGCTTCGGACTGTCCGGTCCCAGTTGTGATGCCTCAGTGGCTAGTCCCGTCAATGTCGGATTGCTGTAGTCGCAGGCATCGCCGACACCGCCCGGTACATACGTGTTGGTGATCTTCAACAGACCGGTTGCAGCAACCGGGTTGAGAGCAATTTGGGCGAGATGGCGCACGTAGAAGTCGTTTATGTAGTCCGACGTCTGCACGATCTGAAGGGTCACGCCGATCTGCTTCCATTCGGCCTGAAGGACCGTTGCAATCTGATCCGTAATGGGCTCGGGCAACGGCATGATCGACGTTGAGAAACCATGCGGGTACCCGGCCTCTGCGAGTAGCTTCTTGGCTTTGGCGGGGTTATAAGCGTAGTAGTCGGTGAGCGTCTTGTCGTAATACGCGTTCGTCGACGGCCAAAGGGTCCATGCTGGCTCACCCTTGCCATAGAAGAGTGCGCTGTTGATCGCGTTTCGATTGACGGCGTAACTCAACGCCTGGCGAACCTTGACATTGGCCAGTGGGCCTGAAGACTTGCAGATGGGCGCGATGCTGAAACTGCCATCGAGAAACGCCGACTTGACCTCTATGTCACTCTGGCCATTCAAGGCGGGGATGTCGCTCGCCGGCAGGCCGTACTCCGCATTGACGAGCCCGGTCTCGAGGGCGTTGACCTGCTGGGGGCCTGTGGGCACCTCCACAAAGGTGATTCCAGAGAGGTGAATGCTCTTGGCGTCCCAGTAGCGGGGGTTCTTCACCAGGACCATCTTCTCGTTCGGCGTGTAACTCTTCAGCATGAATGGACCCGCGCCCACCGGGTTGCTCTCGGCCGTTCCGGCATTGGCCGCCGTCGGGGACACGATGAAGGACTCCTCGTCGGCCAGATGGGGGTAGAACAGATTCGCCACCGGCTGCGAGAAGTTCAAGACGAGTGAGTCCGTTCCGGTCACGTCGATAGACGAGATGTCGAACAACGTCTGGTTGAACGCGCCCTTGTTCTTTGTGGCGATGTTTCGTTCGAGGCCCGCCTTGGCGGCTGTGGCGGTGAACGGAGTGCCGTCGGAGAACTCAAGACCCGGGCGGACTTGGACATCGATGGTGGAGGTATTCGGAACGGTTACTTTCGAGGCCAGATCCGGTACATACGTGCCGGCCGTTGTCTCGCGCAGAAGGCCCGCATAGATGGGCCAGTCATACGCAAAGTTGCCAGCCGAGACGGTGAACAGCGTCGGATCGAACTCAATCGCGCCGACGGTCGTGCCGGACAGGAGGTCGGTTCCAACGGTAAGCACACCTCCGCTGCTCGCCGCGGCGCCTGCTGAGCCAGTGAAAGGCATCACCACTTGACTGGCGAGTACCACGCCGAGCGCCAGAGCTATCGGTGCAATCCCTCGAACCACCTGCGCCGCCGTCTTCATCATCTGTCCCCCTTTTTCTTGCCCGAAGGCCATTCAACTCAGAGCGATGTGGAACAGGGGCGTGGCAGTTATATGCCCAACTGTCTTCTGCTGCCCTGCACCCATGGGATCAGTCGATCTCTTTCGCTCCGGCGCCCGTGAGACGGTTCGCCGGGGCCTCGGATTGGTGAGGCGCGTTCGCCGGTTCAGGCGGTTCCGACCGCCTTGTCGGAGTTTGCACAACGGAGTGACTCAGCCAGAAATAGAACGTGATCTCCTTGCCGAGATCGGAGCGTCCATCATTGGAAGCCCAGTGGTCGTAGGCAAGGTGAAGGACCGCTTGAGCCATGGTCGCTGCCAACGTTGCCGCCGCGTCAGCATAGGGAAGCCCACGGCGATAGGCCAGGGCAGCCGCGACCGCGTCGCGGAACGTGGATTGTCGTTGTTGATCGCGCCCTCGAAGAGTGGTGCCGGATTCGAGCGCCTTCTTCGCCAGAAGCGCGCGTCGTCTGTCAAGCTGGGGCAGCGCGGCGAGCCAGGCGTCCCGGACCGCGTCGAAATCGCTGACAGAAAGCGGCTGCGCCCGGACCTCGCTCAAGATGGGTTCGACGTGGTAGTCCACGAAGAGCACATCTTCTTTTGAAGCAAAGTACCGAAAAAAGGTCCGCGGCGAGACGTCCACTTCTCCGGTGATCTGGTCGATCGTCGTGTTGTCGTAGCCCTGTCCTGCGAAGAGCCGGAGGGCGGCGTCAACCAGGGCCTCTTCGGTCTGTAAGCGTTTTCGGCCGCGGAGGCCCTGCGGGGCCGCCTCCGACGGTCGAGCTACACCTGACAGCAACATGGCAATAGACTGCCACGCATGATTTGCAGACGCAATAAGCAGGGATATCGGAGGAAGTTACCTGTCATTCCATTGACAAACGACAGTCGCATGGTGCAATGTCAGCTGGGACCCTTCACGACCTGAGAGTCACCCAGAGCGCTACCGGTCGTACCCGATGGCGGAATGGTGGACCTCCGAACCCCCGGGGCACCCAACCGATATTTGCTACGAGCATCTGACACGAGCAGGAAAGGAGCCGGCCAAATGAAAGAGCCGCTCAACGCTCTCATCGTCAAGGAGGGTGAAGGGACACAAGACGCTGTCGCCCTCAATGATCACATCTTCATGTCGCGAGGTATTTCCAACTGCTACCGCGTGACCACTTCGGATGGCGATGTGCTGATCAACACGGGCATGTACCACGAAGCGCCGCAAAACAAGGAAAGGTTTGGACGGATCAGCAACAGTCCCGTGCGGGTGATCATATTCACGCAGGGACACGCCGATCACATTGGCGGTTGGTCTGAACTCAAGGACCCGGAGACCGAGACCATCGCCCAGGCCAACCATGCCGTCGTGCGCGAATATTGGCTGCGGCTACAGCCTTTCTATTCGCCACGAACCGAGAAGCTGTGGAAACGTGACGTGACGAACGTCGACCGAAACTACCAGCCGCCCGAACCGGTCCTGACCACCACCTTTGTCGACAGCCACTCATTCACCCTGGGTGATCGCCGCTTCGAGCTGTACTCCACTCCGGGCGGCGAGACGACCGACTCGCTAATAGCCTGGCTTCCAACCGAGCGCACCGTCTTCACGGGAAATCTGATGGGGCCGCTCTTTGGCCATGTCCCCAACCTCTATACAGTCCGGGGAGACAAGATTCGCAGCGCCCGTCTGTTCATCAATTCGGTCGACCGGGTGATCGGTCTCGGCCCTGAGTTGCTGGTCACGGGCCATGGCGAACCGGTCCGGGGTGCCGAAGAGATCAAGAGCAAACTCACGCAGATCCGCGACGCGACGGAGTACCTCTTTGATCGCACCATAGAGGGGATGAATGCCGGCACCGATCTGTGGACGCTGATGGGACAAATCACGCTGCCACCAGAGCTCGATATCCCTCAAGGACATGGCAAGGTCCCCTGGATCGTGCGAGCGATATGGGAGGAACATGTTGGATGGTTCCGTTTCGAGTCCACCACTGAGCTGTACAACGTGCCACCATCGGCCATCTCGGCCGAACTCGCGGTGCTCGCCGGTGGCACGCCGGCGCTCGTGCGAGCGGCCCAAACACACCTGAGCGCGGGCCGACCGCTGCACGCACTGAACTTCGTTGACATCATCCTGGCGCAGGAGCCGACGGACCCAGGTGCATTGGAAATCAAGATTGGGGCACTCGAGCAGCTCCTTGCGACGAGTGGTCGAGAGAATTTCAGCGAGGTTCGTTGGCTGGAATCCGACATCAGCGACACTCAAGACCTTCTCAAAACACAGTGACCCTGGAACTGCGGTGAGCCGCCGCTATCGCTTTGAGGGCACGATCGGTACCGTCATTGGAGACTCAGTGCCCTGGTGGCCAGACGCGCCGCGACCCCCTGCACGTGCGCCGAACATCGTCATGGTCGTGCTCGATGACGTCGGTTTCGCGCAGCTCGGCTGCTACGGCGGGGATATCGATACCCCGGTCATCGATCGGCTGGCGGGGCGTGGTGCTCGGTACCGCAATTTTCACGTCACGGCCCTTTGTTCTCCGACGCGCGCCTGTTTGTTGACCGGACGCAATCATCACGCCGTCGGAATGGGATTGGTCGCCAACATGGACAATGGCTTCCCCGGTTATCGCGGCTACGTCTCCCACGAGGCCACCACCATCGCGGAGCTACTGGGCGACGTCGGCTACGCCACCTACTGCGTCGGGAAATGGCATCTGGTTCCTCCTCGGGAGATGGGCCCGCTGGGACCATTCGACCACTGGCCGCTAGGTCGCGGATTCGATCACTACTACGGGTTCCTGCACGGTATGACCGACCAGTGGACGCCGAACCTGTGGGAGGACAACCATTCGGTCGCACAGCCCGAGGGTCCGGACTACCACCTTTCCGCGGACCTGGTCGATCACTCCCTCGAGTATCTGCGGGACTACCTCTCGGCCAATTCAGACCGCCCCTTCTTCATGTACCTCGCGTTCGGTGCGGGACACAATCCCCACCAAGTCCCTCGTCCCTATATCGAACGCTACGCCGGCCGCTTTGACGACGGCTGGGACGCGGCGCGTGATCGGATCTTGGCTCGGCAGATTGCAGCCGGAGTCGTACCAGGTGATACCCGTATGCCTCCACCCAATCCTGACGTTGCACCCTGGGATTCGCTCAGCGGGGATGAACGGCGTCTGTTCGCGCGCATGGAGGAGGTCTTTGCCGGATTTCTCACACATGCCGACGATCAATTGGGGCGCTTGGTCGATTTCCTAGAAGCGCACAATCTCATCGACGACACAATGCTGATCGTCCTTTCCGATAACGGGGCGAGCTCAGAAGGAGGTCGCTTCGGTTACGTCAGCCCACCGCACCGCTCCGGTCGCTTTCCCACGCTGGCCGACAACCTCGGCCAGGTTGATCTTCTCGGGGGACCACTTACCGCCAACCACTACCCGAGCGGGTGGGCTCAAGCTGGTAACACACCTTTGCGTTACTACAAGATGCACACTCACGGCGGTGGAATTCGCGCTCCCCTGATCATCCATTGGCCGGCACGGCTCACCCATCGGGCAGTGATCGGCGATCAGTACCACCACGCTGTCGATATCGTGCCCACCATTCTGCAGGAATTAGGCCTCTCCGTCCCGGACGAGTTTCGCGGCGTTCCGCAGCTACCTCTGCATGGAACGAGCATGGCCTACACCTTCGACGACCCGCAGGCCGCCACCCGCAAGGATCGCCAGTACTACGAGATCCACGGGCATCGGGGCCTCTGGCATGAAGGGTGGAAGGCTGTCACCTACCACCACCCAGGTACCCCCTTCGCCGATGACCGCTGGGAGCTGTACCACATCGAAGAGGATTTCTCCGAATCTACGGATCTCGCCGACATCCATCCTGACAAGGTGGGTGAGCTGGTCGCCCTCTGGTGGGTCGAAGCCGGTGCCAACGCCGTCTTGCCACTCGAAGAGCGCACGGTGACGCTCTCGGGCGACCCGAATGCCGAACCCCGCGCCGACAAGTACACCTTTACCTATCTGCCCGGGACGTTCCTGCCCGACACGGCAATGTGTCCTGACCTGTTCAACCGGAGCTTTCGGATCTCGGCCGTTGTCGAAGCGTTTGAGGGAGCACACAACGGACTCCTGCTCGCCATCGGCGACCGTTTCGCCGGCTTCAGCTTCTTCGTGCAAGACGGGCACCTCGTCTTCGACTACAACGCCTCAAGGAACCACTCGATCGTCACGACCTCCCAGCCAATTCCCGAAAGTGCGACGCTGCTCGACGTCGCCATCGAGGTCATCGACCCTCGCAACGCCGAAGCGACGTTCTTCGTCGACGGTCGAGAAAGTGGAAACGCCGTTATCTCTCCGACCATCGTCACCGGAATCAGCATGGGCGGTATCCAATGCGGCCGGGGCTACCTCACCCCGGTCAGCGAGCGCTACGCCAACCCATTCGTGTACACCGGGGAGCTCCACTCCGTAACCGTCACGCTGCAACAAAAGCCACCCAATGCGGACGAGGAGGCTTTTGCCGTGATCATGCGCGAGCAGTGATGGACTGCTCTTGCCGACCGCTTATCTGTTCAGGAAGCGAGACCGTTGGGACCATTTAGTCTTGAGAACCAGCGACTGCTCGTCGTTGGGGCATCATCGGGAATAGGTCGCGGCTTCGCTCTCGCTGCGTCGGACCTCGGCGCGCAGGTGGCCTGTGCAGCAAGAACGGGGTCGACGGTGGAGGAGGTGGCGGCCGCTGCCGGAGGCGGGCCAGCGATCATCGGTGACGTGTCGGTCCTCGCCGATTGCGTTCGGATTGCTGATGAGGCAGCTCGAGCCTTCGGTGGCTTAGATGGGGTGTTCTACACCCCAGCTCCCGGTTACCACCTGCTGCTCCGGTCGCACGACCTGGAAACATGGGAGGCGCAGTTTCGGCCCATCGTCGTCGGGGCTTCCAACATCACTCGCGCTGTCTTACCGCATCTGTCGCCCAAAGGCGTCATCGCTTACCTGTCCTCGGTCAGCACGCGCTGGTCTCCACATTCGCAATATGGGATGTCGAGCTACGCCGCTTGTAAGGCGGCACTCGAGACAATGATCAAGGGATGGCAGGCAGAGGAACCGAACTTTCGGTTCACCCCAGTCGTAATCGGATCGACGGTCGGCGTAAGCCGCCGAGTACAGCATGAGCAGGATCCTGAACTGGAAGCTGAGATTCACCGGAGGCTCGCGGGAGGTGGAATTCTCCGTGAGGGCTATATGGAAGCCGAGGACCTGGGTCGATTCCTCGCTGAGCTTGTGATGATGTTGCTCGCCCACCCCCAAATCGCGGCCCATGAAATCGTCCTAGAGCCGTCGGCTCCACCAATAGCCAGCTTGTAAGAGAGCCTCAACGAGGAGTTCCCGCTCCACCGGGTGTGATGGTCATCGAGGCCGTCGAGTGGGAAAGCGACGACGGGCTGCAGCCGATGACGAAGGAGCGACAATGGAACAACCGTCGATCGAGGCGCGGAGCGTGATGGGACTGCTTCGATTGTGTCTATTCAGCCCCCAACGCGTCGGTGACGTCCACGGGTGGCGGCAATGGAGGCTCTACGCCGAGGACGCCCGATCTTCTCTCCGTAATCGTCATCTTTCCTCCGTTCAGGCCGCGCTGATTTCGAACCCGCGCCTGGGGCGTGACTCTCGCCCCAGGGGTCGCAGCAGACGGTACTCATAAATCCTGACTTAATCAATCGGATTTACGGCTACAGTTGGGGAGGTCGTCACCATGCCCCGTGCACCGTCACCGGACCGTCGGACTCCAAGGTCCGTACGAGCATGGGTAATAGGTGAGTTGACATGCCTTTTAGTTGGTGGCATAGTCCTGCCGCCAATACTTTGATGGACGTTCGGCAACCGCGCTGGGTATCGGACACGAGCAGTCAGCACACTCGCCTGAGACGATCGGTCGGTGCCACAGCTGAGGCTGGGCAGTGAGAGGGGAACGAAGCGTGATGAATGGCCGCAGTTGTCACCGGAGAGTCAGTCGCGCCCTGTCCACCCTGCTGTTGATCGGTGCGGTCACCCTCGGCTTCGGCGCGGCGACGCCCGGGCTGAGCGGAGCCTCGGGAACGGCGGCGTACAACCCAGACGGCACCCTGCGCTACGCGTACGACTTCACCCAGAGCCCGTTGATCTTCGACCCGGCGAAGGCGACGGTCTACGACACCGGGGTGGTGCTCGGCCAGTTGCTCTATGACTCTCTGCTCCGCCAGCAGCCCAACGGCGCCTTGACCCCCGAGCTGGCCACCTCGGCCACCATCGTCAATCCTGAGACCATCTCCGTCACGCTCCGCCCCGACGTGAAATTCCAGGACGGCACGCCCCTCAACGCGGCTGCCGTCCAGTTCACCATTGAGCGCAACCTGGCGGCCAAGAGCATCGCCTTCCCGCCGGAGTTCGCCGATATCAGCTCGGTCGACACCGACGGCAACCTCGGGCTCACCCTGCACCTTTCCGGACCCGACGCCGGCGCCGTGTATCCCGACCTGGCTGGTCTGGAGACAATGCCGGTGTCGCCCACCGCGGTGGCGCGCAACGATCCCAACCCCATCACCAACCCGTTGGGAGCGGGGCCGTTCCGGGTCAGACAGTACGTGTCCGATCAGAGCCTCCTGTTGACCAAGAGCTCGACCTACTGGAACGCCAAGGACATCAAGCTCGGCGGCATCGAGTTCGTGCAGGCAACTGCGGGCACCCCCGCAGCCATCAATCAGCTCAAGGCGGGGACCGTCGACGTGATCACCTCTGACCCGACCCAACTCGATGCCCTGAAGGGCGGAGGCATCGAGACATCGATCGCCAGCAGCCCCACATCGAAGCTGTACTTCCCTCTGTGCACCACGCAATCGCCGCTCGACAACGTCAAAGTGCGCCAGGCGCTCAACTACGGCTTGAACAAGACGGCCATCAACAAGGCCCTGGCCGGCGGAAAGGGCGAACCGGCATCGGCGCTCGTTCCATCGACGAGCAACCTGTACCCTGCCAATCTCACCAACTCCTACGCCTACAACCCGACCAAGGCGAAGCAGCTCCTGGCCGAGGCCGGCTACGCCAAGGGCTTGACGCTCACGATGATCCCCACCCCTCTGCCGGTCACCCAGAGCCTGGCCGAGATCGCCCAGCAGGAGTGGAAGCAGATCGGCGTCAACTTGGAGATCAAGACGAGCTCGAACTTCGTCCAGGACGTCTTCGTGAATCACATCGTCGACCTGACCGACTCGAACGTCGTCCGTAGCGGCCTGGACGCCATCTCCTTCCTCTACACCCCTGGACACCTCGGCGACCTCTGCGGGTACCAGAACGCCACCCTGACTTCCTTGATCAACCAGATCGGCGCCCTTGCCCCCACCAGTCCTCAGTACGTCAAGCTGTGGGATGAGGCACAAGACTTCGTCGTGAAGAACGCCTTGGACGTCTGGGGCGTCTGGCTCCCGACTGTCATCGCCTACAACGGCAGTCGGGTCGGGGGCATTCAGACGGTCATCCCCGGCGTCACCGCCTACCCGGACTTCTTCACGGCCTACGTCAAGAAGTAGCGGCTGGCCCGCTGGCGGGCTTGGCCAGCAGCGGATCGACCAGATGACAGCGCACGATGAGCCCGTCGATGTGGCTGTCCGCCGGCTCGGTGGTGGCACAGACCTCCATGGCGTGGGGGCACCGGGTGCGGAAGCGACAGCCGCTGGGAGGTTGGAGGGGAGAGGGGATGTCCCCAACGAGCACGATGCGCCGCTGGCGCCGGGCCGGGTCCATCGACGGCGAGGCCGAGAGCAGCGCCTGGGTGTAGGGATGCCTCGGAGCGCGGTAGAGGTCGTCCACCGGCCCCTCTTCGACGATGCGCCCGAGGTACATGACCGCCACCTGGTGGCTGAGCGAACGCACCAGGTTCAGGTCGTGGGAGATGAACAGGTAGGCGACGCCGAGGCGCTCCTGGAGCTCGGCCAGCAGTTCGACCATCTGGACCTGGGTGGCGACGTCGAGGGAGCTCAGCGGCTCGTCCAAGGCCAAGAGCTCGGGATCGGCCGCCAACGCCCGGGCGATGGCCGCCCGCTGGAGCTGGCCGCCCGAGAGCTCGCGCGGATGGCGCCGGGCGAAGGTCGCGGGCAGGCGCACCTGGTCGAGCAGCTCGGCGATCCTGCGGTCGCGCTCGGTCCGCGACATCTCGGTGTGGACCCGGAGGGCTTCGCCCACGCTCGAACCGATGGGGGCCAAGGGGTCGAAGGAGGAGTAGGGGTCCTGGAAGACCAACTGCATCCGGCGGCGCAGCATGCGCAGGTGCGCTCCCTTGGCCTCGGTGATGTCGTCGCGCCCGAGGAGCACCCGGCCGGCCGTCGGTCGCAAGAGGCGGAGCAGGAGGCGGGCCACGGTCGACTTGCCCGAGCCGCTCTCGCCGACCAGGCCGAGGGTCTGGCCCCGGGGCACGGCCAGATCCACGTCGTCGACGGCGTAGACGGTGCCCTTGCCCCGGCCCGGGAGGCGAACCGAGAAGTGGCACGAGACCGAGACGAGTGAGGCCACCGGATCCCCCGTCGGCACCGCCGGGGCCGCCTCGGGCACGGTGGTCGTCACAGCGTGCGCACCGGGTGCAAGGTGACCGGGCTCCCCAGGGCGTCTCCCACCCCGGGCAGGGCGAGCTCGCGCTGGCGCAGGCAGCGGCACTGGCGATCGGGGCCGAGCGCCTCCATGGCCACCACCCCGGTCGAACAGCGCTCCTCGGCGAAGTCGCAGCGGGGATGGAAGCGACAGCCCGAGGGGAACTGCCCGCCCTGGGGCACCCCGCCGGCCATGAGGGAGGGGCGACCCTCGACGGCGCGCACCCCTGGGGTGGCGGCCAGGAGGGCGGCGGTGTAGGGGTGGGCCGGATGAGCGAACAGCTCGGCCGTCGGGGCGTGCTCGACCACCTGGCCGGCGTACATCACGGCGATCTCGTCGGAGAGCTCGGAGATGAGGGCGAGGTCGTGGGTGACGAAGAGCACGGCCAGGCCCTCCTGCTCGCGCAGCTCGTGGAGGAGCTCGACGATCTGGGCCTGAATGGTCACGTCCAGGGCGGTGGTCGGCTCGTCGGCGATGAGCAGGCTCGGATGGCAGCTGAGCGCCATGGCGATCATGACCCGCTGGCGCATGCCGCCCGAGAGCTGGTGGGGGTAGGCGCCGAGCCGCTGCTCGGCATCGGGGATGTGCACGCTCTCCAACAACGAGACGGCTCGGGCCGCCGCGGCCTTCTTGGTGACCCGCTCGTGCAAGGTGATGGCCTCGGTCAGCTGGTAGCCGATGGTGAAGACCGGGTCGAGGCTGGCGAGCGGGTCCTGGAAGACCATGGCGATGTCGCGCCCGCGGACCTGGCGCAGCTGGGCGAAGTCGGCGTCGAGCAGGTCCTGACCCTTGAATCTGATGGACCCGCCCACGATGCGCGCCGGCGGGGAGGGCAACAGGCGCAAGATGGAGAGGGAGCTGACCGTCTTGCCGCACCCCGACTCGCCGACCAGGCCCACGATCCGCCCCGCCCCTACGTCGAAGGAGACGTCGTCCACGACGCGCACCGGCCCGGCGGCCGTGTCGAACTCGATGCACAGGTCGCGGACCTCGAGCAGTGCCGGGGTGGTCACCTGCTCGGCGCCGGAGCCGGTGGTGACGGCTGGCTGGGTGGGGCGGTCCACCACGGTGAGGCCGCGCTGGCGCCGGGCCCCCCGGCTGCGCTTGGCCGTGGCCGCCGTGCCGCTGAGGGTGTCGCGTAGGGCGTCGCCGATGGTGTTGAAGGCCAGCACGGTGAGCGCGATGGTCGCCCCGGCCGGGACGAGCGACCAGGGGTGGGTGAACAAGGAGTTGTCGTAGGCCTCGCGCAGCATGGAGCCCCAGTCGGCCGCCGGCGGCGGGGGGCCGAGACCCAAGAAGGCCAGACCCGACTCGGCCAACAGCGCCGCGCCCAGGGCGATGGCGATCTGGACCACCAGGCCGGTCATCACGTTGGGCAGCACCCGGAAGACCACGATGCGCGCCGGAGGGGTGCCGATGGACTGCGAGGCCTCGACGAAGGACTCCTCTTTGACGGCCAGGGTCTGGCCCCGGATGAAGCGGGCGAAGCCCGGGGCAAAGACCAGCGCCAGGGCCAGGGCCACGTCGCCCACCCCGGTGCCGAGCACGGCGACCACGGCCAGGGCCAGGACGAGGGGTGGGAAGGCCAACCCGGCGTCGGCGCCGCGCATGAGCAGGTAGTCGATCCTCCCGCCCCGGTAGCCGGCCACCAGCCCGATGACCAGGGCCAGCACCAGGGCCAGGCCCACCGTCATGAAGGGCACCTCCATGGAGATGCGGGCCCCGTAAATGAGCCGGGAGAGCACGTCGCGCCCGAGATCGTCGGTGCCCAACAGATGGTTGGCGCTCACCGGGGCGTTGGTGGCCAGAAGGTTCTGGGCGTCGGGGTCGTGGGGGGCGACGAGGGGGGCGAAGATGGCGGCCACGATGACCAGGGCCAACCACAAGATGGACAGGATCACCCCCGTGCGGGTGAGGAAGCGGCGCAGGCGGGTGTGCTCGGCCCACCAGGCGTGCCAGGAGGCCAGGAGTCCGGAGTGGGGGCCGGCCGCCTCGACCAACGGGGTGCTCACGACACCCGCACCTTGGGGTTGAGGAAGCCGTAGCTGATGTCGACGGCCAGGCTGGTGGCCATCTGGAAGAGCACGAACACCAAGGTGACGCCCTGGACGATGGGCAGATCGTGATCGGTGATACCGCTGAGCATGTAGCTGCCGAGCCCGGGGATGGAGAAGATCTGCTCGACGATGACCGCCCCGCCGAGCAGGTAGCCGATCTGAATCCCGAAGACCGTGATCACCGGCATGGCGGCGTTCTTCAGCCCGTGGCGCAGCAGCACGCTGCGCCGTGTCCCCCCCTTGGCCCAGGCCGTGCGCACGTAGGGGGTGTCGAGGGCGTCGATCAGGGCGGCGCGCAACTGTCGGGCGAGGGTCGCGCCGACCAAGAGGCCGAGGGTCACCGCGGGCAGCGTGATGTCCTTCAGCCATCCGGTGAAGCTGGCGGTGATGGCCGTGTAGCCGGTCGGGGGGAAGATCTTCCAGTGCACGGCGAAGATGGAGACCAGGATCACGCCCAGCCAGAAACTCGGTATAGCCAGTCCCAGGGTGGAAAAGGTGCGCGACCCGGCGTCGAGGGTCCCGTTGGGGCGAACCCCCGAGAGGATGCCGAGCGGGATGCCCACCACGAGGGCCACGATGGCCGACGCCACCACCAGGCCGAAGGTGACCGGGAAGCGCTGGGCGATCTGCTGGCTGACCGACTGCCCGGTGGAGAGCGACGTCCCGAGGTTGCCGTGCAGGGCCGCGGTCAGCCAGTGCCAGTACTGGACGAGCAACGGCTCGTTGAGGTGGAGCTGGTTGCGCACGTGGGCGATGGCCGCCGGCGTGGCGTTGAGCCCCCCGGCCAAGGTGACCGCCGGGTCACCGGGGACGAGCGCCAGTAAGAAGAAGACGGCGAAGGTGACGATGAGCAGCACGGGGATGATGCTCACCAGACGGCGCAGGATCAATCTGCCCACGTGTACGGAGTCCTAACTGCCCGGGAGAGGTTGGCCGCCGGTAGCGGCATCGGGCGCGTTCATCCCGCAACACTAAGACTCACGACACCGACATCGTCCAATAGTCAAGAACCCCACCGATGGTGGGAACGATCTGGAGGTCCTTCACCGACTTGCTGGAGGCGGCGATCGTGGGGGAATTGACCACGAAGATGGACAGGGCGTTGCCGATGATGAACTGCTGCATCTGGTCCCAGAGCACCTTGAGCTCGGGACTGCTGGCGGGCAGATTCGAGGCCTTGGTCACCAGCGCGTTCAACGTCGGGCTGCTGTAGTTGCAGGTGTCACCGATGGAGCCGGGCGTGAAGATGGCGCTGACGTCGGTGATCCCCCCGGGCCCCATGACCGGATTCACCGCCATGGCCGCGGTGTGCCGCACGTAGAAGTCGTTCACGTAGTCGCTGGACGATTCGATCTGCAGGGTGACGCCGATCTGTTTGAACTCCTGCTGCAGGATGGTCGCCAGTTGCTCGGTGGCCGGTTCTTGCAGCGGCAGGATCGTCGTGGAGAAGCCGTGGGGATACCCGGCCTGAGCCAGCAGCTCCTTGGCTTTGGTCGGGTTGTAGGCGTAGTGCCCGGTGAGGCTGTTGTCGTAGTTGGCGAAGCCCGAGGGGACAAGGCTCCACGCCGGCTGACCCAGTCCGTAGAGGAGGGCCTTGTTGATCTCGGGGCGGTTGACCGCGTAACTCAACGCTTGGCGGACCTTGACGTTGGCCAGCGGACCCGAGGACGTGCAGATGGGAACGTAGTACACGCTCCCGTCTTGGAAGGCGGACTTGACCTGCACAGAGGAACTCAGCCCCTTGAGGGTCGGGATGTCAGTGGCGGGGAGCCCGTCCACGGCGTTGATGAGGCCGGACTCGAGCGCGTTGATCTGCTGCGGGCCGGCGGGCACCGATACGAAGGTGATCTGAGAGAGATGGATGCTCTTGGCGTCCCAGTATTTGGGGTTCTTCACCAGCACGAGCTTCTCGTTCGGGACGTAGCTCTTGAACATGAAGGCTCCCGCTCCCACCGGGTCGGTCCCGAGCGTTCCCGCCGCGGCCGCCTTCGGGGACACGATGAAGGACTCCTGGCTGGCCAGATTGGGATAGAAGATGCTCGCCACCGGCTGGGAGAAGTTGAGGACGAGCGAGTCCGGCCCGGTGACGTCAATGGAGGAGATCTGGTACAACGAGGGCAGGAAGCCCCCCTTGTTGGTGGTGTTGATATTGCGCTCGAGACCAGCTTTTACCGCCGCGGCGGTAAAAGGAGTGCCGTCGGAGAAGACCTCGCCCGGCCGGATCTGGATATCGATGGTCGACGGGTTGGCGACGGTGACACTCGAGGCGAGGTCGGGTACAAAGGATCCGCTCGATGTCTCCCGCAGCAGACCATCGTAGATGGGCAAGAGGTAGGTGAGATAGCCCGCGGTCGTCGTGAAACTCGCGGGGTCGAATTCGACCGGCACGCTGCTCCCGGACAGGTCGTAGCCGACGGTGAGATCCCCGGCGCCCGACGACGCGGCAGCCGCTGGGCCCGAACCCGCCACCACGAATGAGACGGCCATCGTGAGGAGACCCAGGGCACTCCCCCACGTTGTGATCCGCCGAAGAGCTTTCTTCGCGCTGGTCTTCATTGCACACGCCGTCCTTCGTTCTCGTAGCGGCCTCTGAATGTGAGCACCAGGGCTGGCGGTCGAACGATGCCGAACTCTCCGCACCTGGTCGTGAAAAGCAGGACAGATCGAGGACGAGCATTTCTCCCCCCTCCAGCAAGAACTGCACCGCTCACTCTTTGCAATTCCCCCCTCGCTCTTGCAGACCTCCCCAGCGCGGCTGGGCCAAAGTGTAATCCGATTATAGGGATGACGCAAGAGGCGGAGAACCCGAGCAGATAACATCGAAACGGTGACCCGCGCGCTGGTACTCGGTGGTGGTGGTGCGGTCGGTATCGGCTGGCAAGCGGGGCTCATTACCGGCCTCGCCGACGAGGGTGTGGTGCTCCGAGGGGCCGACGTGGTCGTCGGCACCTCGGCCGGTTCGGTGGTCGGCGCGCAGTTGACCTCGGAGCGGGCAGTGGCCGACGTCGTCCCGCACTTCGCCGAGCCGCCCCCGTGGATGTCGGGCGGGTCGTCGGACCTGGGCGAGATGTTCGCCCGGAGCACCAGCGAGACGGTGTCCGAAGAGGAGTACGTGGCTGAGTTCGCCTTCCTGAGTGGGCGGTGGCCCGAGACCTTCCGCTGTACGGCGGTCGACGTCGATACGGGGCGCTTCGCCGTGTGGGATCTGGCAGCCGGTGTCGACGTCCACCGGGCGGTGGCGTCGAGTTGCTCGTTGCCCGGCCTCGTGCCGTCGGTCACCATTGCCGGTGGGCACTACATCGACGGCGGTGCCCGGGACATGCTCAATGTCGACCTGGTGACCGGCCACGATGTGGTTGTCGCCGTCTCCTGTGTGGTCCTCGACCCGCCGGACGGCCTGGTCCCCGAGCTGCTCGCCGGCTTCCTCCCCGACATTCGCAGGCGCATCGAGGAGGTGCGCTCCTCCGGCAGCGCCGTCACGGTGATCGAACCATCCTCAGAGGTCCAGACCCTGAGCGGTTGGGGTCGCTACCTCATGGATCATTCGCGCACGGAGGCGGCCTTCGACGCCGGAGTCCGACAGGGCAAGGCCGAATCCGCCCACCTGGGGCCGTTCTGGTCCGTGTGACCGCCCCTAGGGGGCCGCACCGTCCAGGTGCGCCACCAGCCGGTCGAATCTCCTCTCGTGCAATCGATCGTGGAACGTGTAGAGCCTGGCCTCTACCCGAACTCCGAACCCCTGGTAGAGGCGCTGCACGTGGGCGTGCTCTTCGCACCAACGCTGTTCGGACAGGCTCGGCTCAATAAGCAGCCAGCCGGACGGCGTGGCGAAGCGCAGTCGCAGCACGAGGTTCGGCGTGGCGCTCGCCAATGCGGACCGAGCAGCTTCGGACTGGGTGCCCGAGAGGCGGGGAAGGAAGGTGAGACCGACCACATGATTTGTGAGCTGCTCCCCCGCTGCGGCATCAGGAGCGGCGAGGCGATCCTCACTGGGTTTCGGCATCGATCGGAGCCGCTCCACCGCCGCTCTTCCCTCGTCGATGTCGGCGAACGGATAGACCTCGCTCCTCACCACACCGACTCCGTACACCTCGGTGATGAACTGGAGATCGTCTCGGTATCCGTCCGCATCTGGGTAGACGTCGAGCAACATATAGCCGGTTGATTCGCGCAGGCCGAAATGGAGCACCGTGGCCCGATAGCCCGTGTACTCCATCGAAGGTGCGTTGAGGACCCGCCCATGAGACCAGGGCATGTGGGTGATCGCCACGACCGGATGGCTGGGGTCGACCACCCTTCTACGGCATCAGCTTGAAGGTCGATGCCGCATTTCCCCGCACCATCGCATCTATTTCCTGCTCGGGTACGCCCGAGAACTGCTTCTCGACCCAGGCCTGCGAATCGGGGAAGGAACCCTCTATGTGGGGATAGTCGTTTCCCCAGAGCAGGCAGTCCGTACCGGTGTAGTCACGGGCTGCGACCGCCACGGGATCCCACATGAACGTTGCCTTTGCCTGCCGTCGTAGGTAGTAGCTGGGCGGCGCGTCGAGCTTCGGCCTCGGGGTCCGGTCGAGGACGATGTCACCCCATCGGCTGTCCCAGTGGTGGTCGAACATCTGCATGGCGAAGGCCAGCCACCCGGCGTACCCCTCGGTCATGACGATGGTCAGGTCGGGATACTTCTGCAGGAGCCCGGAAAAGGTGAACCAGCCGAGGGTCTCCGCCATGCCGGTGCACATCATGTACCAGGCCGTCAACGAGAACCCGGGCAGGGTCGCCACGCGAGGATCCGGGTGCTGGACGCGCGGGAACCTGGTACCCCCGACGTGCAGCGAGAAGGGAATCCCCAGGGAAGCCCCGGCCTCCCACAGCGGCTCCCACTCGGGGAGGGAGTACGGCGACGCCCACATCGCATCGGGAAGGACCGCCGGTCTGAGTCCCATGCCGGCGGCTCTCTCCAACTCCACGACGGCGGCCGGAATATCACGCAGAGGAAGATGGATTCCGGGTGCGAAGCGGTCCATGTAGCCCTCGTAGGTCTCGGCCACCCAGTCGTTGACGATGCGGCACCAGGCGTTCTCGGCTTCAATCTCGAGGTACTCCAAGGTGACCACCGCATTGTCGATGAGCACGGCACCGACGACACCCTCGCGCTCCATCTCCACCAGCCGCTCGGCCGGCCCGAACCCGGGCGTGGCCTCCTCGCAGACGTTGGCGTGATTAATGCGCACGAACTCCGCCTCGTCGGCGACCTCCACCCGGGAAGGACGCTGTCCCGAGGTGATCATCATCTGATCCGCTGCCTCGGGTGACGACGGATAGACGATGAAGCGACCATCGCCCTCGGTCTCGACTCGAGGAAACTGGTCACGCCACTTGGCCGGCAGGCGTTCCGTCAGCCAAAATGGCGGAACAAGGTGTGAATCGGTAGTGATGAGTTGTCGCACGTCCCTGACCTCTCCCTTCGAGAATCTCCGGTTCAAACTACGCTCGAGCTACGGACTCCGGAGGAAGTCCATGGCCCGCCCCTCGCCACCCGAGAACTCAATCAGCTCAACGGGCCGGTGCTCGGGGTCCAGGGCGAAGGCGATCGTGGCGTTGCCAACCTCTCGTGGTCCGTCGTAGACCACGACCCCCCGACGCTCCAGCGCTTCCAGCGCCTTGTCGATGCGGGTGACGGTGATGCCCACGTGCGTCCTCCCGGCGCCGACCCGTTCCCGTGCCGCCAGGAAGGGGTTCTCGGGTGCGCCGTGAATGAACTCGATCATCGTGTCGCCGAGTGCCACGCCGCCCAGCTCGAGCCCGGTATCCATCTTCGCCTGGTACATGCGAGCGAAACCCATGACGTCGGTGTAGAACCGCATGCAGGCGTCGATGTCGTCGACGACCATCCCCACGTGTGAGATCAGTCGGGGCTCTACTGCTCCGGACATTGTTGTCTCCTTTTTCGAAACGATGCGCCACCGGGCGCGTCCTCGACGGTGCCGTGCCGGCTCGGGCCTGCCGCTCGCCGTGACCGCCTCACACGGCGATGCGAAACAGCTTGGCCGCGTTGCCCCGGACCATGGCGTCGATCTCTGGTTCGGGCACGCCGGAGAACTGCTTGTCGACCCACTCTTCGGATTCGGGGAAGGAACCCTCCAGGTGGGGATAGTCGTTACCCCAGAGCAGGCAGTCCACTCCCGTCACGTCACGCGCACGGATGGCAACCGGATCCCACATGAAGGTGGCGTGCGCCTGGCGCTTCAGGTACACGCTCGGTGGCGCGTCGATCTTCGGCGCGTCGCCACCCTGACCGTAGCCGAGGTCGTGCAGTCGACTCCCGTTCCAGTGGTGATCAAAAAACTGGATGGCAAAGGGCAGCCAACCGGCGTACCCCTCTGTCATCACGGCGTGAAGGTCCGGATAGCGGTCGAACACCCCGCTGTAGACCAGCCAGCCCAGTGTCTCACCCATCCCACAGCACAGGTTGTACCAGCTGATGTCGGCCTGACCGGGGTGTATCCCACGGTTGGACGGCGGCATGCGAGTCCCGCCCACGTGCATGGTCAGAGGGATCTTCAGATCGTTCGCCGCCTCCCACAGCGGTTCCCACTCGCTCAGGTAGTAGGGACGGTCGTAGATCCCGTCGGGAAGCAGTGCCGGCCGCAGTCCCATTCCGGCCGCACGCTCGAGCTCCTTGACCGATGCACCGACATCTTTAAAGGGCAGGTGGATCCCGGGGGCGACCCGGTCGAGGTACGGGCCCCATGTCTCGGCCAACCAGTCGTTGGCCACCTGACAGTAGGCGGTATCCACCTCCGCCGGAGCGCCGGTGTCGAACACCGCCACACGACCGATCAGTACGGCGCCGTACACGCCGTCGCGTTCGAGATCGGCAAGCTGCTCCGCCGGATCGAAACTGGGCTCCGCCTCGGGGCAGACGTTGTGGACCGCCACCCGGGCCAACGAGCGAGGGTCATCGACTCTCTCACCGGAGCTCCCCCCTCCGGCGCCCATCATCCCGGCCATCGCCCGGACGGTCGGATCGACGACGAAGTCGCCGTCAGGCCGCCGCTCGAGCCGAGGAAAGTACTGGCGATACGACTCGGGAAGCTCGTCCACCACCGAAGGCGGCACGGCGATGTGGCAATCGGCCGTGATCATCCGACGCTGCATATGACCCCTCCCGTTTCCACGCGCTCGCCGCGCCAGGCGGACCGGAGCACTCCCGACATTGTAATCTGATTACAACCCGCTGTCAATCAGACGGCCCACTCCCCCTGTGGCCTGGTCATTTGGGGCGGACCGCGCTAAAGTCATGGGGGGTTATCGCGGAACCAGCCGGGGTCCGCAACGCTCGATTCCTTCCGGTAATCCAGAGATCTCACGAGTCCAATGCGCGCATCTACATCCAGTGTCTGGGAAGAACGTGCGCGTGACCGTGCCCTCAGTGTGGTCTTGCCGCTCCTCGAGAGTGAGGGCTACGACAAGATTCAGTTGGCCGACGTCGCCGAGAAGGCACGCATGTCCCTGGCCACCATCTACAAGTACTTCCCGTCTCGCGACGAGCTCCTCGTGGCGGCCGTCGAACGGTGGATGGACGAGAACGCCTACCAATTCCCGCCCCTTCGGGACGAGCCCATCTTCGACGCGCTCATGCGGATCTATCGGAAGATCTTCGAGCCGTGGGAAGAACACCCACGCATGCTCGAGGCCTATGTGCGGGCGAGAGCTTCGGGGCACGGGTCGCGCCTCCTTGCCCATGGGGAAGCAGCAGTCATCCCCGTGACCAGAGAGATCATGAGTGGCCTCGATCCGGCCTTCGCCGAGGACCTGGGCATGATCATCATGCATGTGAACTTCTCGGTCTATACACATGTCGCATCCGGACAGATGAAGATCAGTGAGATCCTTCCGACGTTCGAGCGGACCTTGTCCCGACTCCTGAACCCGGAACGGCCGGCGAACTCCAAGGCGCGCACCAACACCACGACGCGGCGCTGACGCGGAACAGGCGCAGCAGCGGGTCCTCACCAGGCACCCCAGGGCCCACCTACGGCGCCGCTGCCGTGGTTCGATCGAGTTGCGAAGGCGTTGTCGTCTGTCGCGCCCTCAGCGGCACGCGCCCACGGCGAAACGTCGTGTCGTGCCTGGGTACGAACCTGAGCCTGTGTGAACGACAATGAACTGACTGTTAACGGGCGATGTCCAACGGTTGCGCCTCGGTTGCAGATTGGTTGGAGTTGCCCACAAATGGCCGTAGCCATTGACTTGCGCCGAAAAGTCAATAAATCTTCCGGCCGGAAGCATCGATAAGGGCAAACCTCTCGCGAGAGAGGGACGCAAAGCCACGGGACTCCTGAGTAAGCCGGGCCGCCGAAGTAGCTGACGTAGCCGTTCTCACGTTGCTGTTTCCCAGCGGCTCGCTCGCTCAGGCTTGAGAGGGAGAAGCACGTGAACGCCGACAATTCCAGTCGACCGCCGTCACCCCGGGACTTCCCAGGGAGTGGCCGCGCCCACCGCCCTTCTCCCCACATCACCACGTAAGGGACGCACGTGCCCAGTTGTGGCAGCCGGCCGTTCACGCTCTTGGCGAACGACCGGCGGCACGAGCGGGCATCGCCGCGCTCGGAGATCACCGTTGTTCGGTTGGGGTCGCATCGACTGTCGGTCATGGCACAAGTGAGGAACAAGTGAGAAAGAGGCGCCGTACATGAAGAGCAGGACTGGGAGCACGCGCATCGCCGTCATCGGTAGCGGGTACGTCGGGTCGGTGGTGGCGGCCTGCCTGGCCCACGTGGGGCACGCGGTGGTCGGGGTGGAGTCGGATCCGGCGAAGCTGGCGCAGCTCCGCGCCGGGAGCGCCCCCTTCCACGAGCCCGGACTCGACCCGCTGATCGCCAGCGGCCTGGCCAACAAGACGCTGCGCTTCACCGACGACTTCGCCGAGGCCATGGCCGACTCGACCGTCGTGTTCGTCTGCGTAGGAACGCCGCCCGGTCCTGACGGGGAAGCCGACACCACCGCCATCCGGGGTGTCGCCGTCTCCATCGCCCACAACCTCGACCGCTACCACGTGATCGTCACCAAGAGCACGGTCCCCATCGGCACCGGCTACTGGATGGGATCGCTCATGGAGGACATCCTCGGGCCCGGCGGGCGTGAGCAGTTCGGCATCGTCTCCAACCCCGAGTTCCTGCGCGAGGGAAGCGCTGTGCAGGACTTCCTCCACCCCGACCGGGTGGTGCTCGGGAGCGACGACCCCAAGGCGGGCCAGATCGCCGCGGCGGTCTACCGGCCCATTCTGGACCAGGAGATCCCGGGCGACGTCGGCGGGCGGGAGGTCGTGCCCCTGCTGCAGACCAAGCTGACCACGGCGGAGATGATCAAGTACGCGTCCAACGCCTTCTTGGCCACCAAGATCAGCTTCGCCAACGAGGTCGCCCGCCTGTGCGACTTCGTCGGCGCCGACGTCACCGAGGTCACGGCGGGGATGGGGCTCGATACGCGCATCGGCGGCCGCTTCCTCGACGCCGGACTGGGCTGGGGTGGCTCCTGCTTCGGCAAGGACCTCTCCGCCCTGGTCAGCACGGCCAACGAGTACGGCTACCGCCCCAAGCTCTTGGAGGGCGCCATCTCGGTCAACGAGTCGCAGCGCAAGTATGTCGTCGACGAGCTGCTCCGCCACCTCAAGACCCTGCGGGGAGCCAAGGTCGCCATCCTCGGCCTGTCGTTCAAGCCGGACACCGACGACCTGCGGGACTCGCCCGCCGTCGACGTCGCCGGACGGCTCATCGGCAAGGGGGCGTTCGTGGCGGCCTACGACCCCATGGTCGTGGCCGTGCCCGACATCCCCGACATCCGCTTGATGCCCACCGCCTTGCGGGCGGCGGCCAATGCCGACGCCGTCGTGCTGGCCACCGACTGGCCGCAGTTCCTGAGCCTGCACCTGAGCGATCTGCGGGAGGTGATGCGGGGCGACCTCTTCTTCGACGGCCGCAACAACTTCGATCCCGACCTGGTCGCCCAGGCCGGCTTCCGCTACGTCGGCATCGGACGGGGTGGCGCCACCACGCCGCCCCGGGTCATCGCCCACCGGTTGCAGCCGCGCGTCGCCGACCAGGCGCTCAGCACTCGATGAACCTCGTCGGTATCCACCCCCTACAGAAAGAAATAGTCATGGCCCTCGCACAGACCGAGACGGCGCTTCCCGAGATGGACCTGGGTGCGGGTGCGCCCGTCGCCCTCCAGCCGGGCGTGGAGCTCAGTGTGGTCATCCCCCTCTACAACGAGGAGGACAGCATCGACCCGGCGGTCGACGAGGTGCTCGGCGTGTTGACCACCCTCCCCCTCTCCTTCGAGCTGATCCTGGTGAACGACGGGAGCACCGACAGCACCGGCGCCAAGGCGTTGGCCTGGCACGAGTTCGACGCCCGGGTGAAGGTCATAGAGTTCCGCCGGAACTTCGGCCAGACCGCCGGGATCAGCGCCGGATTCGACTACGCCTCGGGCCGGGTCGTGGTGGTGATGGACGGGGACCAGCAGAACGACCCGGCCGACATCCCCGTCCTGCTGGACGCGCTCGAGCAGGGCTACGACGTGGCGTCGGGATGGCGCGCCGACCGCAAGGACAAGTATCTCAGCCGGCGCCTCCCCTCCATGGTGGCCAACGCCCTCATCTCCCGGGTCACCGGCCTGGCGCTGCACGACTACGGCTGCACGCTCAAGGCCTACGACAAAGAGGTCATTGAGCACCTGGAGCTCTTCGGGGAGCTGCACCGCTTCATCCCGGCGCTCGCCCTGATTTCCGGGGCCAGGGTGATCGAAATTCCGGTGAACCACCGTGCCCGCGAGCACGGTTCGTCGAAGTACGGGATCTCCCGCATGCCCCGGGTGGTGCTCGATCTGCTGACGGTGAAGTTCCTCATCGGCTACCGGCAGAAGCCGATGCAGTTCTTCGGCCGCCTGGCGCTGGTCTGCATCGGCGCCGCCTCGCTGTCGACGCTGTGGTCGCTGTCCCGCCTGGTGCGCGGACGGCCCCTGCGCAGCGGCGTCTCGACCATCTTCGGCCTGGCGGGGCTGCAGTTCGCCTCGTTCGGGTTGATCGGCGAGATGCTCACCCGGCTCTACTTCAAGGACTCGGCCCACCGTCCGTACGTGGTGCGCAGCGCCACCGAGGACGCCGAGTGCTCACCGCGGTGAAACACCCGAAACACGCCGCGCCCCGGCGACAGCGCCGCGTCCCGACGATGACCGTCGTGCGGATCGTGGTCACCGTCGGCGCCTTCGCGCTGATCGCCCGCAAGGTGGGGTTCGGCGCCGTCCTCGGCGCGCTGGCCCACGCCGACCCGTGGTGGCTGGCCGCCGGGTACGCCACCGCGGTGATCACCATCCTGATCACCGTCCGCCAGTGGCACGGCCTGGCCAACGCCAACGGCGTCACCCGCAGCTACGGGCGCTGCCTCCACCTCGAACTGGGCGGGGACGTCTTCGACGCCGCCCTCCCCAGCTCCATCGGCGGCGACTTCGTCCGGGCCACCTCGCTGGCCGAGACCACCGAAGAACGGGTCCCGGCGGCGGCATCGGTCGTGCTGCGCCGGCTGTGCAACTTCCCCGGGATGATCGTGCTCACCGCGGTCGGACTGGTGGCCACCCTCACCCTGGGCTACGCCGCCCGCATCCGTCCCTTCTCGGTGGCCGTCGTGGCCGGTGGCCTGGTCCTGCTGGCGCTCACCCTCAGCTCGGCCATGGGGCACGTCGGCCGGTGGCGCCTGCTCCGGCGGGGCCCCGGTCTGGCGGTGGCCAAACTGCTCACCGCCCTGCACGAGTTCCGCGGCCAGCGCAGCTCCCTGCTCCAGGCCACCGTGCGCGGCGTGGGCTTCTGGATGGTGGTGGTGGCCAGCCAGTCCATGTTCATCCGGGCCGTCGGGATCCACATCCCCCTGGCCTACAGCGCCCTGGTCGTCACCACGACCACCGCGGTCACCATGCTCCCCATCTCCCTCGGCGGCTACGGCCTGCGCGAGGGAGTCTTCGCCGCCTTCCTGGCGGCGGGGGGGCACGCCACCGGCGCCCAGGGCGCCGCCGTCGGTGTGTGCATCACGGTGCAGACCTTGGCGCTCGGCGTCATCGGCATCCCCTTCTACCTGACGGTCCGGGCCGGGCGAGGGCGCACGGCACGCCCCCGCCCGGCTCCGGCCGAGAGACTCATGGAGGCAGCGTGATGCGCGTGCTCATGGTGGCACCCCATCCGGTGTACTCGCCCCGGGGCACGCCGATCAGCGTCTTCAACCGCTGCCTAGCCCTCTGCGCCCTGGGTCACGAGGTCGACCTGGTCACCTACCCGGTCGGCGAGGACCGCCCGGTCGCCGGCCTGCGCTACCGGCGGGCCGCCGTGCCCGGCGTCCGCTCGGTCGCCGTGGGGCCGTCGTTGCGCAAGCTGGTGCTCAACGGGGCGGTGACCCTGCGGTCGGTCAAGGTGGCGGCCCGGGGACGGGGCCGCTACGACGTGGTGCACACCCACGAGGAGGCCGGCCTCTTCGGGCCCGCCCTGGCCGCCATGGCCGGCGTCCCCCACGTCTACGACATGGGCAACGACTGGTCCGACGTGCTCTGCAACTACGGGCTGCGTCCGGCCAACCCCATCACCCGGTTGGCCGGCGCCCTGGAGCGCTCGGTGATCCGCCACTCCGACGCGGTCATCACCCACTTCCCGCTCATCGCCGACCGGGTAGCCGCCACCACCGGCACTCCGGTGGAGACGGTCTTCAACATCTCGCTCGACGCCGATCCGGACCCCGAGGTGGCCTCGGCCATCCGGCGCAGCTGGGCCCCGGAGGGCTCCAAGGTCATCCTCTACTCGGGCACACTCGAGCCGTACCAGGGCGTGCAGCTCCTGCTGGAGTCGATGACCGACGTCGCCCGCACCCACCCGCACGCCGTGCTGGTTGTGGTGGGCGGTCAGGAGGAACAGGTCGAGGCGCTGCGGCGTCGGGCCGAGGAGCTCGGGATCTCCGACGCCGTCCGGCTGGTGGGCCTGCTGCCGGCGACGCTGGTCCCCGCCTGCATGATGGCGGCCGACGTCCTGGTGTCCCCCCGCGAACGGGGGCGCAACACGCCGCTCAAGATCTTCTCCTACCTGCGCTCGGGTCGTCCCATCGTGGCCACCGACATCGTCAGCCACACCCAGGTGCTCACCACCCACTCCGCCGCGCTGGTGCCACCGAGCGCCGCCGGTCTGGCCCAGGGCATCTCGTCCCTCTTGGACGACGGCCCGATCCGCACCCGGGCGGCCGAGGGGGCGCGCCGGCTCCAGGGCGAGTTCGGCATTGAGCGCTACGTGGGCGGGGTGGCCCGGGCCTACTACCACGTCGGTGCCCGCGGGACCGATCCCGAATCGATCGCCCAGGCCGCAGCGCGCATCCGGGCGACGGTGGCCGGACACCGCTCCGATGTCGGCGGACGGCACTCGCTCCGCCAGCTGCTCGAGCGGGTGGAGCGCCGGAGCGAAGTGAGGACCCTCGTCGCGGATGGCGCGACCGAACAAGGAAGGGAGGCCGTATGAAGGTCGTCGTCACCGGTGCTGCCGGCTTCATCGGCAGTCATCTCACCGAGTCTCTGTGCGCTTCGGGCATGGAGGTCCTGGGGATCGACTGCGTGACCGACTACTACGACCGGGCGGAGAAGCAGCGCAACCTCCTCGCCCTGTCGAGGCTGCCGGGGTTCTCCTTCGCCGAGGTGGACCTGCGCACCTTCGATCTGCGCCCCCTGCTCGACGGGGCGGCGGTGATCTTCCATCAGGCCGGTCAGCCCGGGGTGCGCATGTCCTGGGGGGCGGGCTTCGCCGACTACTGCGAGCACAACATCAAGGCCACCCAGCGCCTGCTCGAGGCGGCCAAGGCGGTCGCCGCCCCTCGCCTGGTCTACGCCTCGAGCTCGTCGGTGTACGGCAACGCCGCGTCCTACCCCACGCACGAGTCCGACCTGCCCATGCCCAACAGCCCCTACGGCGTCACCAAGCTGGCGGCCGAGCACCTCTGTGCCCTGTACGCCGCCAACTGGGGCCTGCACACCGTGTCCCTGCGCTACTTCACCGTCTACGGACCGCGCCAGCGGCCCGACATGGCCATACGTCGGCTGGCCGACGCCGTGGTGACGGGGGCGCCGTTCGACCTCTTCGGGGACGGTCGCCAGGTGCGCGACTTCACCTTCATCGCCGACGTGGTCGACGCCAACATCGCCGCGGCGTGGGAGGACATCCCACCGGGCACGGTGGTCAACATCGCCGGCGGATCGCACGTCTCCATGAACGAGCTGATCGAAATGGTGGAGGACGTCGCCGGCGCCCCGGTGGACTGGCACCGGATGGCCGCCGAAGCCGGGGACGTGCACCAGACCGGGGGGTCCATCGACTCGGCCTACGAGCTCTTGGGGTGGGAGCCGCGCGTCGAGCTCCCCGAGGGGCTGACGGCGCAGATCGAATGGTCCCGTTCGCTGCTCCTGCCCACCGCACAGGCTGTATGACCGTAGTGTCGGCCGCACGGCCCGAACATGAGCGCAATGCGGGCCCGCTCACTCTGCCGCCTCGGGAGGTCGAGTCGGTGGACGCTCCGGTGCTCGACGCCCCGGTGCTCGAGGCTGCCCCGGAACCGGTCCTGCCCCCGCCGGTCCGGACCCGGCGAATTCCGGCCGAGGAGAGGCCCTGGCCCGCCTGGCGGGTCCGCCTCACCTTCTTCGTCTCCTTCGCCCTGGTAGGCGCTCCGATCTTCGCCGTCATGCTGTGGTTCTGGGGGAACTCCCGCCCGGGCCATGGCGTGGCGGCGAGGGTCGTGGACGCGTTCAGCTACCTCTGGGTCCTCCTGGCCATCCCGGTGCTGCTCAACGTCATCGGGGTGCTGTCCTTTCGCAACGTCAATAAGGAGAAGGCCGACGCCTTCCCGGTGGGCGTGGCGGTGTGTTTTCGCATCGTCACCCGGGGAACGAACGTCGAGGCGGTCCTCAAATCGACCCAGGCCGTCCAGGCGGCGATGGCCCACACTCCTCTGTTCCCCTACAGCGTCGAGGTGGTGACCGACAACGGGCTGCCCTACATGCACAACGTCAGGACCATTCTGGTCCCGAAGCACTTCCGGACCTCCTCGCGGGCCCGCTTCAAGGCGCGTGCGTTGCACTACGCGCTAGAGATCTCGCCGATCTCGGACCGCACGTGGCTCTTCCACCTCGACGAGGAGACCCACATCACCCCCTCGGTCATCCGGGGGATCCACAGTGCGGTCTACGAGGAGGAGACGTCGGGTGAGCTGCGCATCGGCCAGGGGGTGGTGCTGTACCACCGCGACCTGTCCGAGCATCCCTTTCTCACGTTGGCCGACTCGGTCCGTACCGGCGACGATCTGGGCCGGTTCCGCCTACAGCACCTGTTCGGGCAGAGCGCCTTCGGCATGCACGGGTCGTTCATCCTGGTGCGCAACGACGTCGAGAAGGAAGTCGGGTTCGACCTCGGCCCGGCCGGGTCGGTCACCGAAGACGCGTGGTGGTCCTTGGTGGAGATGGCCCAAGGGCGCCGGTCGCGCTGGGTCGACGGGTACTGCCTCGAGCAGTCGACCCAGTCGGTCATCGACTTTCTCAAACAGCGTCGCCGATGGTTCGTCGGTCTGGTCTTGGTCTGCCTGCGCGCCCCGGCCCACGCCTTTCACCGGCTCACCCTGGTCTCGTCGGTCATCTTGTGGGGCGTCGGCTGGCTCGGCTGGTGGAGCGTGAGCATCGCCGCCGTCGTCGTCGACGCCCGCATCCCCCGCGTCGTCCTCTTCATCGGGACGTCGTCGCTGGCCGCCTACTCCGCGCTCTACCTCTTGGGGTTGGAGCTCAACCTCGACCAGCGCGGCGTCCCGTGGTACCGGCGGATCCCCTGGCAGCTGGCCCAGATCCTGCTCCTGCCCATCTACTCGCTCCTCGAGAGCTACGCCGTGATCTATGGCGTGGTCCGACCGACCGTCGGCTTTCACATAGTGAAGAAGTGATCCGAACATGATGAATCGACACCGAATGAAGAAGCCCCGCCACGCGGCCAATGGCACCAAGCCCACCGCCCACGGACCGCCCCCTCCCGACGAGAGCGGCGCGGTCTCCTCTCTGCACGCCGCCTACCAGGTCCCGACCTACGATCCCGGCGCCGACGACACGGTCGTGCGCGGCCGGCATGCCGCCGTCCACTCCCCCGCCAATGGGCACTCGGGCGAGGGCGTCGTGATCGTGGACGCCGCGGCCAACGGCACCGCGACCATCGGGGTCAACGGCAACGGGCACGCCGGCGAGGGCGTCGTGATCGTGGACGCCGCGGCCAGCGGCGCCCCGACCATCGGGGTCAACGGCAACGGGCACGCCGGCGAGGGCGCGGCGGGCACATTCTCTGACGGTGACGGCGGCTCACACGCGGTGAGTGACGGGGCCCCCGGGCCGAACGGCCCAGGGAGGCACTCAGCGCGGTCAGGACCGCAACGATGGCGACGAGTGCACCAACCGGACCAACGGGGCGTGGCCCTTCTGCGCCGTCGTATCCCGAAGGTCGTCCTCGCCCTCGTCGTCGTCGTGGCCGTTGCCGGCGCGGCCATTGTGGCGCGTGCCGTGCTGTTGGGACCACCAAAGGTCGTTGTGACTACCGCCGGACCCTCTACCATCACCAACCAACCAGGTGGCGTCGGGGCCCTGACCGAAGCGCCCGATAACAGCTTCACCGTCAGCGTCAACCTCGCCGGCGTCCAAGATGCCATCTTTTCCATCACGCAAGTCGACGTGGTCAACGGTGCGGAAGTCAGCGCAGGCGCCCCGCTGGTGCAGATCGATCCGACGCTTCTCGCGCAAAACGCTCCACAGTTCGAATCTCAATTGACGAGTTCTGAGCAGGCACTTTCCGCCGCACAGCACGCTCCGCCGTCAACGACACTTCTTGGAACACAAACCCAAGCCCAACAGATCGCCGCTCTGAGCGTACAGGTCGCGTTCGCGCAAAACCTCGTGGCAATCGCCCAGGGAAAGACCGCGACCATTTCCGCACCGACGAGCGGTTCCGTGAACGGTCTGATCGTGCAGCCTGGCCAAGTCGTCGGCGCGGGCGTGCCGATCCTCCAGATCGTCAACCCCTCTCTCGTGGACGTGTCTGCCAGCCTGCTGCTCACCGACCTCCAGACCGTCACACCCGGCAACGCCGCGGACGTGGTACCCACCGGTCTCCCCGGAGTACACCTCCAAGGCACTGTGCTTGCGGTGAGCGCAGTCTCCACCACCGGTGGGCTGGACGGGTCGGTCGTCATCCAGTGCCAAAACACGTCACCTGATCCAGTGCCCGTTGGTGCTCAGGTCTTCGTGCACATAAACGCCACGCAATCAGCCGCGGTGACGGTGCCTTCGGTCGCGGTTCTCAACAGTGACCTCACGCCCGCGGTATTCGTCCTCCGTGACGGCCGCGTCTACTTCCAGCCCGTGACTCTTGGCGCGACGGACGCGAACCGAGACCAGATTCTCTCCGGGCTCAGCGCCGGCCAGGAAGTGGTCGAGTCGAACATGCAGTCCCTGACCGATGGCCAGACGGTTCGCGTCGTCGGTACCGGTTGACCTCCCCCATGATCCCCCCGCCCCTGCACCCGAGCACATGACGGTCCAGACCATAGAGACCACCGAGGTCGCACCGCGTCCGGCGAGTGCTCCAGCACCCGACCGTATGACGGTTCAGACCATAGAGAGCACGGAGGTCGCCTCGCGTCCGGCAGATTCCCCCCCGCCGGCACCGGCACTGGGAAGACGGCGCCTGCCCACATGGTGGCGGACAGCCATCGGCCTCGCCCTGGCGGTGGGCGCGCTCGGCGTTCCGTGGATCGGCCTGAACCTGAGCCCGAACCTCACGGCCTGGCGCATCAACCTCGCCCTTGCCGACGTCCCGGTGGTCGGACATGTCAGTTATGGGGAGATCCTGCTTGTGGTGGTGTTGGCGGCGGCCGTTTCGGTCATCCGCTCGCGTGGCCGGCCCACGAACGTCACGCGGCTGTGTGGATGGGCGCTCGTTCTCATCGCCCTCATCTTTGTCGCTGCCACTCGGACCATGGGCGGAGAGCTTCTCTTCCGGCTCTCTACGGATATGACCCAGACCCAGATCGTCGACCGACAGGCCGCGTTCCGCTACGGACCACCCACCAGCTTCCTCGGGTTCACGCTCGACCCGACCACCATGATGGTGACCAACGGCCTGCAAGTGGGCTGGTACTTGACGTTGCTCGCCGGTGGGTTGATGGCGGGGCGCCCCGTACACGCGCTGCGTCACCGTCGTGCGATCGTCATCGCCATGGTCGTGATCGGCGCGGTGCTCGTGTGGGGGTTCACCAGCGGCCTGTTGGCCCAAACGGCAAGGTCCGACGGCCTCGCGGCCGAGCAAGCCGGGCACTCGAGCGTGGCGGAGCGCGATTTCAACCGCGCTCTGTCGCTCAATCCCCAGCTTCGCTACGACAATGCGCTCGAGACAGACCTGGGCCACGCTGAGGCGGACCAGGGACAAAAGGGCGCGCTCACGTGGCTGGCGGCCGCGGCAAGCCCACCAACTTTGGCCTCGGCGGTACAGATTGCCCAGCAAGTGTTCGACTACTCCGAGGCACTTGCATTGGCCCCACACAACCCCGTCATACAGAGCGACTTTGCGGTGGCACTGTCCAACGACATGGTACGAGCCGGTGCACCGCTTGCTCCCGGTGCCGTCGCAGACCTGGGTCCTTTCGCCTTTCTCTCGTTCACCTACGGCCACTACGCCTACGTCGTGGGTGACAGCTCTACGGCCCTTGCGTACCTGCAGCGGTCGATGTCCGAGAGCGGTAATGGCGAGCTGCAGTCGATCGCCTTGACGTATATGGCCCTCTCCGAACAGAGACTGGGCGATCCCCCCGCGTTCCGCCAAGACATCGTGAGAGCTGTCGATCTGGACACGCAGGAGATCAACGGGCTGGGCCGCGAAGTGGCCGCCGGCCTCTATACGCCCGGGCCGCCCTCGTGAGCCCGCAACAACCTCGGCCGGCGGCTCCATGACCGACGTCCTCGACCGTGAGGTCACCCGGGACCACGAGCTCTTCGACCAACCGGCGACCAGCAATGGCGCGACAACTGCGCGCGTCATGTCGAAAAAGCGACGCCTGGTCGTCGTGCCCCTCGCGCTCATCGTGATCACCGCGTGGTTGATTGCCAGCTTTTGGACGTCGGTGGACGTACGATCGCCGCGACAGCCGTACCTTGCTCCGACCGCCGGGCAGCGGTGGATACGATCGCCCGAGGCCGGTCCTCATGCCTTCTTTCGCCTGGAGTTTTCCGTCGGATCGCTACCCCAGAGCGCCACACTGTCGTTCGACGCGGACCAAACTGCGATCCCGTACGTCAACGGGATACAGCTGGCGTCGACTCCCCGGATCGGAACGTTCACCGGCTCGTACATTCCCCGCATCGTCGAGACCCTGGACATCGGTCCTGCACTTACGTCAGGGCCCAACGTCATTGGCCTAGAGGTGACCAACTACGATAACCGGGCTCCGGCCTTCCAGGCCCGCATCCGATTGCAGACCGGCGGCCTCGTGCAGACGTACGGCACCACACCTTCTGACTGGTCCTCGACGACCAACGTCGGGCTGACTGAGCAGCCCCTTCCGCTATCAGGGACCTGGGCCACAACGGCGCTGGCGCCCGCGGACTGGGTGGCCGCGTCGTTTGCCGGACACCGGACCGGCGCCACGACCGTCTCCATCCCGCCCGACGCGTATTCGTCGCCCGCTGACGGGGAAGCCATCGTCGGGAGCCAAAACGCGCCGCAGCTGACCGCGTCGACGGTTGTGACATTCCCGTCTGATTGCACCAGCGGATGGCTGCGCGCCGCAGCAAATGGCCCGTACACCATAGCCCTCGATGGTCAGGTCATTGCTTCGGGCACGGGAGGGGTGCTGCCGATCGGCGTGCAACCTTCTTACATCCCGTTGAGTGCGCTTCCCACCTCCTTCCCGTTGACGATCTACGACCTGTGCCCCGTTGCGAGCACGGGGGCCCACACGCTTTCGATCACGGTGGACGCCACCTCGGCACCAGTCGCCTACGTCGACGGCCAGGTGGCCGACGGCACATCCGTGACTCCCATTCAGATGGGGTCCGGATGGACCGCGTCGGGGTTCGCGCAGCCAAACCTCGTCGCCAACCCGAAGCAACTGCTCGGCGCACCGTTCCAGATCACGGCCGGGACGACCACCGTGCCGGCCGGGCCCCTCTTCGTACACACGGTTGGCATTTTCCTCCTCTTGTGCGCCATAGCCGGCTCCATGACGTACCTACTCGTGCTCCTCGGAGCACGCCGTCAACGGGCCCTCCGCGCCGTCGCCGCCGGATCTCTGCCCGCCCTTGGCCTGGTCCTCGTGCTGGTCGAGTTTCGACACTTCATCGGCGTGACACCACCATTTCCCACCACCCCCTTTCTCTTGGGCATCGTGCTCCTCGTCGCCGCGGCGGGGATCGTCGTATCGGCGGCACTCACCACAGGGTCGGCGCCCGCTCGCCCCGCCTCGGCTGATGTCGAACCACGCGGACCGCAATCCTCTCCCGCCCGGCCGCGACCACGCACGCGCGCAGAACCTCGAGGCAAACTCCTGTCCTGGTTTCGAGCGCACACCTACGGGACCGGCGTGTGCGCCATCGCCCTCTTCTGGGTACTCGCCCTGAGCTACCGGATCGACTACCAGCCACTTTGGCAAGACGAGCTCTCCTCCATCGCCGCAGCCCAAGGAATGGGAGCGCACCTCATCCCGCGATGGCCGTCCGGGTTCATCTACTGGAAGTCTGAGCTCTACTCGCTACTTCTGGCCATCGTGGGAACCCTGACGCACTATCGGACATCGTGGCTTCGAGAGACGGCCGTGTTGTGTTTCGGCGCCACGGTCATCCTCTTCGGGACCAAACTCATCCCTCTCATCGTCCGCCGCCGTTCATTCCAGCTTGCGGGAACGTTGATCTTTGCATCCACTGCCATCGAACAGTCACACGCGCAAGAAGTACGGATGTACCAGATGGTACAACTGTTCGTCATCCTGTTGGCCGTTGTCCTGTTAAAGGCGGTACGCGAGCCAACCTCGCGACGTATCGCTGTCGTCATGGTCGTGGCCGTCTGCATGTACCTGACGCACGAGGAGTCTTTCGGTGTCCTCCCCCTCATCCCGATCACCCTCTTCGGTTTCCTCGGGCTTCGTTGGTGCAGAAACTGGCGCTGGTGGTTTTTCGGCGGCCTGGCGGCGATGTGCATCGCCATACAGGTATCCCTGGCCATTTTCACGCATCCTCCGAGTTTCGGCGTCGACCTCAGCGGTGGTCCCCTCGTGCAGTGGTCGCCGCGACCCCTCTTCTACCTGGTGCATGTGTTTTTCACCCCCGGTGGTCGGGGAGGGGTCTTGACCATCATCAGCATCCTCGCCGTCGTGGGCATTGCGATTGGCTGGAAGCGGAAGGACCCGACGGTCATCTACCTCGCCGCCTTCTGGGTGGTACCCGTGATCGTTGTCTCCTTGTTCTTGCCGGCCAAGAACACCCGTTATGTGTTCATCACTCTGCCGTTCGTCTTCGCGCTGGCCACCCGCGCCGCGGCCGAAATCTATGAGCTCGTGCGGAACGCGGTGACAACAGGCGAGCGTGGGAGGTCCCGGTCGTTACGACTCGGGTTCGCTGTCGTTCTGGCGTTGGCCTGCGGTCTTGCCGCCACGATGAGCACGGTCGGGAGCCTCACTGACTATGGTCCACTCAGCGGCGTCCTCTTCGGCGCGAACGTGCAACATAACAGCATCAACCTTGACTACCCCGATGCGGTCAATTATGTGAAGGCACATGAGGAACGGGGTGACGCGGTCATCGCGGTGGGTCCAGCGAACCTCACGGGGAACACTCTCGGCCACGCGCCAACATATTGGGTCTCGGCCAACCGCACGCAAACACTCCTCTACGTGTTCGAGAAGGACAATCACGTCGTCGACACCGAGTACGGCATACCCGTCCTCCTCAACGGGGCGGAGTTCGAAGCGGCTATTGATGCGCATCGCCGTCTTTGGCTTGTCGTCTCAGACGAGAACTCCTGGCGCTTTCAGCCGGCCGTCAGATCAATTGTGAAATCTCGTTTCAAGCTCGTGTACGAGGGGGAGTCGGTATCCGTCTTCTTGTGCACGAACTGATGCAACACCACGTTCGCCGTCAACGGCACTGGACGCTCGCCGCGGCCGCTCTCGTCGTCGGCGCGGTCGCCATCGTGGTAGCCACCGCAGGCCCAGGTTCTCGGCCCTCGTCTTCTCGGTCGGCCGGGGGCGACCACACCACGACAGGGCGCCACCACGGCACCGCGTCGACCACGACCACCTCTTCGACGTCGACGAGATCGGCGAAACCACCGGCAGCCGCGTCGGCTGGTCCGGGCTCCACGACCAAGGCTCCCGAGAGTTTCCGCCCCGACACGGTGAGCACCCGAGGGATCTACGAGTTCGCGGGGGGCAACTCCGGCGCCGATGCCCACAACCCGGACCTCGCCGGAACCACCCTCACCTTCGAGTGGGATCGTCTCGAGCCGGCGCCCGGACAGTTCTCATGGACGGCCGTCAACCAGGCCATCGCGCCGTGGGCCGCGGCTGGGAAGCGGGTCATCCTGCGGGTGAGCACCGGTGGACAGGCGACATGGGGAGCCGCCGCAGCGGACGCCACGCCGCCGTGGGTCTACGCCCAGGGCGTACCTGCGGTCCACGACGACGGGTCGACCCTGCCTGTCTACTGGAACCCCACCTACCTCGCCGACTATGACGCGTTCATCGCCGCCTATGCCGCTCGTTACGACGGTGACCCGGCCGTCAGCCTCATTGAGATGGGAATCGGCGACGGAGGGGAGACCCTCCCCGATACCCAAGAAGGCACGACCGACCACCTGGCGCAGTGGACTGCCTATGGGTACAGCGACGCCGTGTGGTTGGCCACGATCGAGAAGATCGCGACCACGTTCCGAGAGGACTTCCGGCGGACCCCGGTCGTCCCCCTGGTCGACTCGTCGTTCTACGGACCGACCCAGTCCGAGGACTACCTGGCGCTCACCAGCTGGTTCGCGACGAAAGGCTTTCCGATGCAGTACGACGGGCTCACTTCTACCACGACGCCGCATAACTCGTCCTGGCGGGAGACCACGACCATCGTGGAGCAACGTGGAGCGACCTCGACCAGTGGCGACACGCTGACCGGCGACTGCGCCGATGCCACCGGCCCGATGGACAGTAAGGTGATCCTCATCTACCAGTCCGACATCGTTGACCCGGCCAACCAGGCGGACCTCAACGCCTGCGCCACGTCAGTCGGGTCGTAGATGGCGACCACTCGCTAACCGACTTCTGCTGCGGCTTGACGCAGATATGCCGCGTTGGCGGGGTTGTCGATGTCGCTTTGATAGAGCAGCAGGTAGGTGCCGTGCAGATTCTGGAGGCCGTTGGAGATGTCGGCACACAGGCAGTCCCCCGAAACCTGCGTCTGGTCCCGCTCCTCCAGTGCGATGGGACGGCCCGACCACAGCGGACCGAGGGTTTTGGTAGCTGTCAGGCCGTCGTCCTGTAGACCCCAATTCGGTATGGCATTGAACCACGCCGTAAGCGCATTGAGGTCGGAGTCGTCACCACCAAAGAACGTTTCGTCCAACAGCGGGTAGACCGGGGTCTCGGTGAACGACGCCTTGAAGAAGGAGGCGATCTGTTCAATGGTCGACAACCAAAGCGCATCGGTATAGCCGTCTGCTGCCCAGGCGGCAGCGGCTGACGCCGACCCGTTGGTCTCAGGGAGGGTCTCGCCACCCATGCCGATACCAGCTTCAACGAAAGCAACATGGGGATTCCCGTCGAACTGCTGGCCGAAGGCCTGGACGAAGGACTGGTAGTCGCTCAGATACGCCTGATCCCAATAGACGGGAATCGTCTCCCCGTTGTCGCTGATGGAGCGCGCCCCGTCGGCGAACACCCACTGCGGGGTGGCACCTCCCGAGTAGGGCGGATCCCAGGCGGCCTGACCGGAAGTGGATATTCGAAGAATCACTTTTTTGCCGGCGGCGACCCACGGCGCCATGTCCTTGTCGATCACGCTCCAATCGAACACCCCCTTCTGCGGCTCAATCTGGCTCCAGTAGTAGATAAGGTCGATCCCGGCGAGGTCCGGATCGGTGGCGTCCGCCGAGGAGTTGCCACCGGCAAAATCGTAAATCCCCCTAAAATTCGGATCAGTCGGCGCGCGGACCGGTGCGGTCGTCGGCACGGTCGACGTCGACCTAGGGACTGGAGGCTTCGGAACAGGCACCTTGGCCGGGACGGTCGTCGCGGTTGACGTTGACGTTGTCGTGGTCGTTGAAGTGGTCGTCGTGGTCGTTGTCGCCACCTTCGGTGCGCGTGACGTCACCCGACGGTGATGGGAATCCGCAGCATCGGGGGTGGGCCCACCGCACGCAGCGGCGATCAGCGACAGAGCGAGGCCGATGCACAGGTACACCCCGGGCGTCGTCCACCTTCTTTGCTGCTGCTCCCCCCTCAAGGCCTGATCCACGGGGTCTCCCTCGGAAGCATGTAGCTCGAATTCTAGAGCCGTCAGGAATCCCAAAATCGTCGGGTAAACCATCGGAAAAACCGCAAAAAAGGAGGCTCGGCAGAACTACCGGGGGAGGCCACTACCTCATCGGGCATACTCACCGCAATGGTTGAGCTGTCCCAACTTCTCCGCAGTCCACAGCTCTCGACAGTGCCGTACAGAGGGCTGTCATGGTGGCCGGTCGAGCTCGTCCCACACGCCGGTGGAAGCGGCTGCGCGCCACGAGCTGGACGTTGTCGAGGTTGGCGACCGAAGAGCGTCGGATGCCGTCCTCCCTCCCGACCGTGACCTCGGTGGACGTCCCACGAACAGTGGACGTGACAGGAGCGACGATCACCGCGCCCAGAAGCGCGCCCATCGGATCACGCGTCAACACGATGACCGGTCGTATCTTGTCCAACTCGGCAAGCCAGACCTCGCCGCGACGCGGCACCGGCATCACGCGGACTCGTCATCGTACAGAGCCACCCAGTCGGTATCGTCGGCCAAGCCGTTGGTGTCGGCGAGCAGCGCCAGATCGAGCTCGACCGCATTCGGCGGTTCTCGGCGATACGCCTCGACGTCGGCCCGAATGCGCTCTGTCCGGATGAAGCGGTCCAGGGCCAGGTCAATGACCTCCGAGGTTGACTTCGCACCGCCTATAACCCGGGCCTCTTCCGCTTTTGACCGGTCTAACGTAATCGTCACCTTCTCTTTTGCCATACTAAACATAGTACCGATATGTGGTATACATCGTGCGACTTCTCCCTACGAAGAGACCTCGATCACTCCGTTCGTGGCCGAGACGAGACCAGCTGACGTCGCGGTGAGGGTGTAGTTGCCGGAGGTCGTCGTGGTGAGCTCGCACTGGGCGAAGCCGGCCACGCCGCCGCTGGCCTGCTCGGGGTCGGTGGAACAGGTGAGCGTTGCGCTGGAGCCGGCGGGATGGGCGCCGATGGTCAGCTCGACGGGGGCCGAGGAGGAAGAGACCGTATTGCCGTAGGCGTCTTCGACCGCCACCGTGGGTTGGACGCCCCACACCGTTCCGCTGCTCGCCGAGGCCGGTTCGGTGATAAAGGCCAGTTGGCCGGCCGCTCCCGCGCCGACGGTGAAGCTCCCCGAGCTGCCGGTGAGGGTGCCCTGGGTAGCGGTGAGGTCCGTGCTCTGGGCGCCGAAAAGGGTGATCGGCGCCGTGCCCACCCCCGCGGCGAAGGCCACCGTCGTCGGGTAGGTCGGCGCGGTCTGGTCCGGAGAGTTCGACGGGCCGCTGAAGGTGACGGCCTGCTCGCCGGTGTAGCCGTCGGCGGTGTTGCCGTAGGCGTCGAGGGCGGTGATCGTCTCGTTGAACGCCACCCCGGCGCTGGGCGACGACGCGGTGGCCACGGCGAAGGAGACAGCCGCTCCCCCGCTGACCGTGAACGTCCCCGAGCTGCCGGTGAGAGTGCCCTGGGTAGCGGTGAGTTCCGTGCTCTCTGCGTCGAAGAGGGTGATCGGCGCCGTTCCCACCCCCGCGGTGAAGGCCACCGTGGCCGGGTAGGTCGGCGCGGTCTCGTCCGGAGCGTTCGACGGGCCGCTGAAGGTGACCGCCTGATCGCCGGTGTAGCCGGTGGCGGTGTTGCCGTAGGCGTCGAGGGCGGTGATCGTCTCGTTGAACGCACCACCGGCGCCGGGCGACGACGGGCTGACCACCGCGAACGACGCCGCCCCGAGCGGGCTGACCGTGACACCGACCGAGCCGGTCACCGTGGTCGCATCGGCGTCGATGGCGGTCAGGGTGTCGCTGCCGGCCTGGTCATCGGTGAAGGTCGAGCCGGTGAGGGTGGCCACCCCGTTGGTAAAGGTGACCGAACGGGACGGATACGAGGGTGCCACTCCCGAGGGGCTGTCGGCCAGGCCCGACCAGGTGATCGTCTTGTTCCCCGTGTAGGTCGGATCGGGCACCCCCCCGACCTCCGCGGTGATGGTCTGGACGTCGATGGGAGTCCCCGCCGCGGCGGTGTTCGTCGACAGGGCGATGGCGAGGGTCGGCGAGGCGGTGGCGGCGGTGACCATGACGGGCGCGGACTGCCAGTCGTCGAGGAGGGCCCGGATCGAATAGTCGTACGTCGTCCCGCCGGTGAGGCCGGTGTCCTGACATGAGGTCACATCGGTTGGCACTGTGCAGACGGTGGTCGGGCTGCCCGGGCCGCTGACCCGCACGACCTGGTACTGGGGGACCACCCCGCTCGCTTGCGCGGCCGCCGTCCAGCCGACGGTGATCGTCCCACTGGTGTCGTCCGCCGAGGCGGTGGGCCCGCTGGGCGCGACGAGCTGGTTGGCCTGGGCGCTGCCGTCGTTGGAGGTGTAGATGACGTCGACGACGTAGAAGGCCAGCGCCGGGGCGGCCCAGGCGAGAAGGAATCCGGCGGCGAACAGCAGGGTTCGAGCGCCGACACCGCGGCGGGTCCGCCGGGCTCGGTGCTGGGGGCGCCTGCTCATCCGTTGCGCACGGTGATGGTGACGGGAACGTGGAAGGTGGCGCCTTGGCAGCCACTATCCGACGTGGCGCCCATGCTCACCCCGTTGGGGATCTGGACGGCGACGTTGTCGCCGGGAGCCACCGTGACGGACAACCCGGTCTGGGTGGGCACGGTGACCCCGGTGTCGGTGCAGGTCCCGATGCCGCCCGAACCGGTCACGGCGCCGGCTCCGGTGACCGTGACGATCTCGACCGAGAAGCTGTTGGGGTTGTCCACGTCGATCAGCAGGTCGCCGCTGCTCCCGGGCGAGAGCGTGTCGGTGACGGTGCCACTGGCCGCAACGACGCTGACCGGCGGGTCGTCCCCGATGGTGGCCGCCCCCGAGCCGGATCCGGCTCCGAGGAAGTACCCGTACGCCGCACCGGCGCCGAGGCCCAGCACCAGGGCGATGATCGCTCCGAGGGCGAAGGGGACACGTAGCCAATGCCGGCGCTTCGCCGCATGCTGACCACGTCTATGGAACGACAACCTCATGGTGCTCCTCACCGGCCAGGCGACCGGGCCGCAGAGCGAACTCCGCGACCCGGTCATCTGGCTTAGTTGAGTTGGTAGAGCGACGAGCTCTGGGCCCGTATCACTACCGAGCTCGACCTACTAGTTGGACGAGAAGCTCAGGCCGATGTCGGCACCCTCGCAGGAGTCCTGGCTGGTGTTGACGTTCAGCATCTGGATCGACAAGACAGTCGCCGTCGCCGAGTTCGTGGTGAACAGGGTGGTCCCCGGTGGGACGCTCTGATCGAGCGTCTGCGCGCTGCCGTTGATCTGGTACCAGGCCGAGTGACACCCGGTCACCGCGGTGAGACCCGGGGTCTCGACGTCGGTGCCGTTGTTGTCCACGCTGGACGACACGGTGTGGACCTGTACGGGACCGGTGCCCGGGTTGGTGATGGCGTACTCCAGAGGCTGCGCTGGCGCACCCGGATAGAGACCCGTGACGGTACCGCCCACCACGTTGACCTCCACTGCCGGGATGTCATCGGTGACGGCCTCGTTGCCGTAGGCCCCCGGGTTGTCCGCGTTATACGGACCACAGTTGGTGACCACCTGCTCGAAGACCGCATCCGACAGACCGGTCGTGCAGGTCGGGAAGTCGTTGTTGTTGCCGAACGTGTCGTCCAACCACACGCTGCCCGGGGTCGTGTCCGTCCCCACCGAGATGTCGGTGGCCGAGCTCGACAGGGCCACGTTCAAGCTGTCCGCAGCCGTTACCGGTGCGGCGCCCGGCGTCGTGTTGAAGGTGATCCCGTAGACGAACGACTGGTCGACGAACGCGTCCTGTGCGCTGAAGTCGAAGGTGACGTTGGTCTCCGAGGGATCGGTGTTGGGGTTGATCGCCGCCGGGAAGCTGAAGTCCTGGGTATCGCTGACCGGCCCACCGCCCACGGTGTTGTCGATGGTGAGGGTCATGGGCACGTCGGTCTCCGCCGCACCCCAGTTGTCGATGGCCACGACCACATTGACCAGCTGCGCCGCATCCGGAGTGGAGAGCGTGATGTTGTTACCAAGCTCGTTCGGTCCGTCGCAGGCGAAGCATTGGTCCTGGCTGTAGGAGTTGGTGGAGATCAGGCTGTCGTAGCCTGCGCCGATCTGACTGATGGTGACGTTCGATGCGGTCGCCGTCTTGGCCGAGCCCGCGCCCGAACCGGTCGACGTGAAGTAGGCGAAGGCTCCCCCGGCGATGGCCAGGAGGACCACGGTGGCGACGGTGATCGTCATCGCCTTCTTTCTTTTGAAACGCTCCACTAAAATTGCTCCTTTGTTTGATCGGTTTCACGAAGAACCCATGGGGGTTCCCGCTTGCTCACAAGAACTCATGGGATTTCCTGTTGGTGCGATCCGGACGCGACGGACTAAGCCCGACGTGCTCGAAGCGCAACACTTTGTGATTTCGGATCAGGGCGCGCCGCAAGGAAGATCTTTCCTCGCTCTGCGGGCCCGACCTTTATGAAAAGCGATTCCCTGGAGCCGACCTTGCGGTCGGCACAATCTCCCTTTCCTTCACGTCGAACGGATGCGACCTGGCCTCAGCGTCGACCGGAGACGAACGCTGAGCGAACCAGGTCGCATCCATCACATCCCCCCTCCCAATGGAGAACGTAAGTGTCGTCGGTGAGCCGGGGGCCCGGATAGAGGACAAGGTCCCAATTGCGGCCAATGGGCCACAACGAGCCTTCATCAGCCTCGAGTTCTCGACGCCCACCTACCACACATCGTCGGACACACAGACGCGGCCATGAGTGGATATGGCCAATTCAGGCCGGAAAGTGACTTTTTGCTCTATTCACTTCGGCTCGCCCCGGGCCACACCGACAGCGCCAGGGTCACACGGTTCGACGCTTGATCCTTGACCTCGTGTCGACGTTCAGGCGGTCAAACTAGGGCTATCCAAGCCGGGGCGCACCCACTGCAGGCCGCCACGCAGTTGCAGTTCATCGAGGAGCACCTCAAGACTGGCGTGCCGGTTTGCGGTTCCCGATATCCAGTCGTGAATGGTCAGTGAGAACCATTCGTCCGATCGATCAAACCGTTCGGTGAGCGCCCAACGAGCGTAGGCCAACAGCTCTGGGTCGCTGTCGAGAAGAGGGTTCGGCAGGCCGATGAGGTCGCAGTCCAAGGGAGACAGTTCGGGGAGCTCCATGAGCGCGCCACGCCGAAATGGTGCTGCCCCACGAAGCAACCAGGTGACCGGACGGTCGATATGACCCCACCTTGTCTCCCGATAGACCAACCCCGGGTTGAGGGCGACGGTGGCCAGGCGGCTTGCCGGTAACCCAGTTCTCGCCGCCAGGCGCCACAAGGTTCCAGTCCGAATTCTGTCCGGTCGCAGTAGTTCTTCGGGGTATCGGATCGACCGGTTCCCCACCCAGGTGAACCCTAGGTCGCCGAGGAGTGCGTACACCTGAGGTGAGTAGAACTCCGGGGCCATCAGATACGGGGCGCGAAACCCCCGTGGTCGCTGCCCGCATATCCGGTGGACCTGCTCGGATGCCCGGTCGAGCTCCTTGGCGAACTGCGACAGCTGTCCCTCGTTGGCGGCCGCCAGATTCTCATGGTCGACGCCATGGAGAGCCACCTCGTGACCTGCCTCGGCGAGCTGTTCGATGAGGGCTGGGTGCTCGTCGATCAAGCGCCCCACGACGAAGAACACGCCGTGGATCTCTCGACGGGCGAGCGTCCCGAGCAGACGACGGGTCGTCGCCTCCAAGTCGTAGCTGCCGTGGGGATCGGGCATGCCATGGATTCCTTCATAGTCAACCGTGAAGACCACGCGGCGACTGACCAGCCTTCTTTGGGCGCGTCTCGGCGTACCGGGCGAGGAGCTACCCATCATGCCCACTGACCCGATCCGCGGCGGGTGACCCAGGCGGGAATGCTGGACCAAGGGAAGAATTCGTCTGGCACGATGGAGGTGGGATACGAATATCGTAGCTGGTGCGCTCCGTCTCTATGTTCCCAAAATCAGCACCCTTTGCCTTGTTTCGTCCGGCGTTGCCTCGAATTTCGCCTCACCCTCCGACGGCGTTGCGACCCAATCGCAACTTGCACTTCCTCACTTCGCAACCCGACGGGCCTACGGTCAGACGACGCCGATCACCCACCGCGACGTGGGGAGCAAAGTCGCTCGACTCCTCGAGTACGCCGGACCGCCAAATTGATCACCGAGCCGGGAGTGTGATACAAAACGCGTTCGCTGCTCGAAGGGCACAAAGGACGCCTCACCCATGCCTCAGTCTCCTCAGGGTCAGCCCAAGGATGCCCGCACGCTGCCCACGGTTTGGGCGCTGCTGCCGACGTTTCTGGTGATCGTGATCGCTATTTACTCTTTGGCCGCCATCACACATTCGCGTCCCGTGACCCGTGGCGCAGCAGTCCCTTCCACCGCGCCATCCGCCACGGGCTCCGGTGCGGCGAGCTCCACGCTGGGCAATGGTGCGCCATTTGGTTTTGCGACATCCGCCACGGGCTCTGGCGCGACGAACACCGCCCTCGACGCTGGCGCATCGACACCACCTTCGACACCATCGACGACAAGCTCCGGCGTCGTGAACGCCACCGCCCATCAAGCTGCATCGCCAACACCGACCACCACAACGACTCCACCGACCACCACAACGACTCCACCGACCACCACAACGACTCCAGCAAGTAGCACCACAACTCCGGTCAGCACCAACCCGGCTCCCGCCACGGGTATGTCCCTGGCCTTTACGGCCGGGTTTACGAGCTCGAGTCTCGCCTCATCGGTCTGGGATACCTGCTTTGCGTCGTTTGTCGCCGCCACGGGGTGCACGAACTACGGCAACACCCAGGAGACGGAGTGGTACCTGCCTACTCAGGACCAGGTCTCCGGTGACGCCCTTCACCTCGTCGCCACCGAGACTCCGACCCAGGGAACCGATGTCAACGGAGCACCCAAGACCTACCCCTACGCGTCAGGATTGGTGACGACCTTCTCGTCCTTCAATTTCACCTACGGCTATGTGCAAGTGGTGGCGCGGATCCCCGGCGGAACGGGCACCTGGCCGGCACTGTGGTTGCTCCCAGAGAACGGGTCTTGGCCCCCTGAAATCGACATCATGGAGAACTACGGCACCTCGACTCTCATGGAGGCAACGTTGCACTGGGGAGCGGCGGCTGGGCAGGAGGCGTACCGAGACGTGACCTCGTCTGCTGACCTCACCAGCGGCTGGCACACCTACGGTCTCCTTTGGGAGCCAGGATCACTCACCTGGTATCTCGACGGACAGGTTGTCTACACCTTCACGGGAAGCGAAGTCCCCAGTCAACCGATGTATTTCTTGGCGAATCTCGCCATTGATGGGCCGGCCGCCCCCAGCAGCTCCTTCGATATTCAGTCGGTCCAGATCTACCACTGAGCAACGATGCCGCGGCCCATCAGGTCACCGCGGACGGGGACCGGTGAGAAGAAGCCGCCGAACTCTCGGGCGGCTAGGACGACCGCCCAACAGCACCGATCTCACCCGTCCACGGTGAACCGGGGCGGGGCGCTGCGCTAGGCCATCGGGCCCGCCAGGACCGTGGCGGACCCGCCGGCGGGGGCCGGTGCGGCCTCCCGTGGGCGGCCACCTCCGGCAGGTAGTCAGGGAAGGACTACGACAGTCCGGCTAGAGCGCGTCCGTCAACCAACGCGGATGGATTGGCCCAAATGCCCATAGGGAGGTTTTCGGAAACAACGTGGAAACACCTAGGACCCGCGGGGCTAAAATTTGGGACTTTCTGCCCTAGCCCGCGCAAAATAGACTCCCTAATTGTAATAGTCTGCCGTTGTAGTCTGTACGGCATCGACCGAGGTAACTGGGGCTTCGGCTGCTTAGATCCTTGAGGGCGACAAAGCGTGCTGAACGGAGACGATGGGAATCCCGAAATGTAACCGACCCGGCACTTGCTCGGTTGCGTCGATCACGAATTTCACTTCAAACCTACCAACCGATCGATCTCCCGGTTTTAGCCCGGGTTTGCCTATAAATGCCATCGTGTGCCAAAAGGTGACCATCTCATGAGAGGATCGTCGGCTGTTCCCGACGTGTCGTTCGTCGTCATCACCTACAACGAAGACGCCAATATCGTCAATTGCCTCTCCTCCATTACCTCCCAGATCGGGGCAGGATCCATGGAGGTGTTGGTCGTTGACGACGGTTCGAGTGATCGCACGGCGGACGTCGTCGCCGAGTTCGCCATCGACCGGCCCGAAGTCGTGCTGTTGCAGCACCCGTTCAACAGAGGTCGGGGGGCGGCACGGGAGACCGGAATCAACGCGGCGCGGGGTGAACTCATTGCGATGGTTGATGCCGATATTGTGCTGCCGCCAAACTGGCTGCAGTGCTGCGGGGCCGCGCTCACGGACAACGTCGACGCCGTTGGAGGGATCCCCGTTCCGGACGGCGACGTCTCCTTTCTCTACAGGCGATTCGGAATGCACCCTCGGCCCGTTCCGCCGACCGTACCGGTGACAGGCGCCAATGGCCTCTACCGACGCCGGGTGTTCGAGCTGGTCAGCGTGGATCCATCCCTGGCGGAAGGTGAGGACATCGCCTTGAATCACGCCATGGCGCGGGCGGGGCTGATTGCGCGCAACCTGCCGGATGTACTCGTCGAGCATCACGAAGACAAGACCTTCCTCGGTTCGCTCCGTTGGTTGTATCAGAGCGGGATTGGCGCCTCACGACAGTGGGCTCGCTACGGTGAGGTGAGGGTCCCCGATCTCGCCTTCGTCGGTCAGCTCACGACGATCGGCGTCGCGGTGGTTACATCTCGACGTATCGATCGACGTCTCGCATGGGCCATCCCGTCTGCCTATCTCTTCGCATCCTCCCTCGCGCACGTGAATCGGAAGTTCGAGGTCCGGGGTGCCGCTGGACGCCTCGCGCTGGCAACGTTGACCGACGCGGTCTTTCTGGGCAGCTACTTCGCCGGGCGCGTTGTGGGCGTCGCGGCCTCTGTGGGGCACCAAGCTGAAAAGCAGGAAGGCGACCCACACTTCGCAACGGGTGGCAGCTCATGACGGCACAACGTCCTGATCTGACCATTGTCGTCTGTAGCTATAACCGCGCCCTCCAACTCACTGCCGCGCTTGACACATTGAACCAGCAGACCATCCGGGAGCGCCTCGAGGTGGTGGTGGTCGACGACGGTTCCACCCCTCCGATCGAAGAGCACGAGGTAACGAGTCGAGGGGCCAGGCTAATTCGGCATCCTGCAAATTTGGGCCCCGCCGCGGCGCGGAACACCGGACTTTCCGCTAGCGGAGCTCCAATTGTGGCCTTTACCGATGATGACTGCAGACCCTCCCCCGAGTGGGCCGACGCATTACTCACTGCCTACCTCGACCCAAGGGTGGCCGCCGCTGGTGGGCCGGTGGTTGGAGCGTCCCGTGCCGGACTGTTGGCCCGCTACTACCTTCACAACCCGCCCGTCACCCACCTCGAAGGAGAATTGGGAAGCAGCACATCGGTGGCCTACCGGCTGTGGCTCTACGCTCGGCGCAACGTCTCGCCTCCCACCTACGAAGGCGAGAGAGATGTCTACTCACTGGCCAGCGCCAACATCTCATTCCGACGGGACGTCCTCGAAGCTCTGGGCGGCTTCGACGCCAGCATCGGCTTTGCTGGAGAGGACGAAGACATCTGCCTTCGGTTGCGTCGCGCCTTCCCCGATCACGTGCTCCGCCTGGTTCCGGCCGCCGCCGTGGAGCACGAGTACGACCTGCACCTGCGAGATGCCCTCCGTCGGGCCAGCATCTACGGGAACGGCAACGCCCGAAACCTTCGTCGGCACGACGGATGGGGTCCGGCCACCGTCTATCCGATACCGGTACTCTTCCTTATTGCCCTCTTGGCCAGTGTCGCCAATCGCCGTTGGTTGCCGGTGGCGGTGTCCCTTCCGTTACTTTTGGCGCCTCGGTGGATACTGAACGCCTTCCGTTCTCGATCACCCGAGTCGCTGGCCTACGCCTACATCCAGCTCCTTCAGGAGACCTTCAACAATGTGGGCTTCGTCGCCGGGTATCTCTCCCGCGAGCCGTTATGACCATCGCTCATCACCACAGCGGTAAGACAACTGCGGGTCTCCAGCGGCTTGCCCTGATAGCAGTCTTAGCCGGATTGCTGGTTATCGGTGTGGCTATTCAAGCTGGTGGAACCCTTCTGCGAGACGCCGGCGTCCTCGCCGCGCCTCAGCAGTACCTTGCGTTGTCACTGGACAACCTCACCTCCCTACCCAGCCAGGTTGCGCCCGGCGACCCCGTTCAGTTTCGGTTCACCATATCGAGCACCCGAACCGGCACGGTCGACCAGAAGTGGACCGTCGTGCTGTCCTCGGCGAACACCAAACAGCTGGTTGCGCAAGGTGTGGCCAAGGTGGGTGCGGGCGCCACTGTGACCATCCCGGTCTCCTTTGCCATGCCCCAGCAGGCCAGCGGTGATGTGACCGTGTCCATAGGCGCGCCCGGTGGGGGTATGGCTCCACTGCAGTTCCACATGACGACGGGCACGTCATGACGGCAACGCTGACCATGCCGATCGAGAGTCGGGTGGAGAGGGGTCGGCATGCGAAGCGGCCCAGCGCCATCGCGCGTCTGTGGACACAGTCGGCGACGACCGTCACCTTGCTCATACTCTTCGACCTGGCCGTTGCCACTCGCCATGTACTGCTCGGCAGTCGACTGTGCGCATTGGCGTTGATGATCCTGCTGCCCGGACTGACGGTCGTGGGAGCGACCAGGGTGAGGCTGGAGAACCGCTTCTCCCAGTTGGCCTTTGCCGTTGGGACAGGGGCATTCGTACTCATGCTCTGGGCCGCAGTTTCCAGCGCGCTCCTGCCTCCGCTCGGTGTTCCCCGCCCACTGGAGATGTGGCCGCTGACACTCGCCGTGAACGCGATCAGTCTGCTCGCGGTGCTGGCCTGCCCTTCGGGTGTCGATCCGATCCTGAGCGTGTTCGAGGGCCGGCGATCACGGTCGACGATCCTCATTGCAACCGGTGCAGTCCTCCTCCCGCTGGCCGGTTTGGCCGGCGCCGAACGCCTCAACAACGGTCGAGGTGCCCTCCTTGACCTCATCGTGTGGCTCGTCGTTCTGCTGGTACTCGGCGGGATCTTATGGCGAACATCGAGATGGACTGACACCCAGATAAAACTCGCGCTGTTCGGTGCAAGCCTCACGCTCCTCTACCTCTATTCCTACAGAAGCAACAACCTCTTCGGATTCGACATCCAACAAGAGTTTCAGCGATTCTCGGACACGTTCAGAGCCGGGCGTTGGACGGCACCATCCAACGGCGACCCCTATGCCGCCATGCTGAGCATCACGGCGCTGCCGACCGCCCTGGCAAAGGTGAGCGGTATCTCCGGTATCTATCTATTCAAGGGCGTCTTTCCGTTATTTCTGGCGTGGATACCGCCGCTTACCTACGGTTTCGCACGTCGATGGTTCTCTCCGCTGGCCTCGGCTGTCTCGGCCATCTATCTCATCGTCTTGGCCCAATTCGCCGGGGAGTTGAGCGGCATCAGCCGTCAGGAAGTCGGCCTTTTCTACTTCGCTCTTCTGCTCGTGGTGCTGTTTGATGTCGGCCTTATGGGGTACCGGCGGACGCTGGTGGCGATTGGTGTCCTTGCCGCGCTGACCGTGTCCCACTATTCGAGCTCCTACGTGGCTGTCGCCCTACTCGTCGTGACCTGGCTCGGCTTCAGCGCCGTTCGGGTGGTGTCCACGTGGCGCAACCGCCGCTCCACCCATAGAGTCCGCCGCCCCATTCAGAAGGTGTACGTGAGTTTCGTCATCGCCTTCAGTGGCCTTGCCATGGTCCTGATCTGGGATCTCGGAGTGACCTCGTCCGCCCATAACTTGACGTCGTTTGTGAGTTCCATGGTCGACCAGGGCCCCAACATCCTTCCCCACGCCAAGGGTTCCATTTTTACCCGTTGGCTCAGTGGAAATGTGAATCAAACGATCAGTCCGTCCAAGTACTACCGGCTGGCGTTGCAGGCGAGCAAACACGAATCATGGCTCAATCCCTACCCGCGATCGATTACGTCGCACTTTCCGGCGGCGGCAGCACCGAAAGCAACGAATGCCGGTCTCGGCTACAACGGCCTCGCGTCGGCATTGGAGTCGATCGGTACCGTTGTGGGCGAACTGTTCCTGGCGCTCGTGGTATTAGGCACACTGGTGATGGTCTTCCGCAATCGCATCACGTCCGTGCCCCGAGAGGTCGCAGTGCTCTGCGCCGCCACTCTCGCTTTCGCTGGCATCATTCGCGTCAGCGGAACGTTCGGTGAGGTGTACAACCAGGACAGAGCACAGATTCAGGCGGGAATGGTGCTATGCGTGAGCCTGGCGCTCGGGATCAGTTGGTTCGCAAAGCGATCTCATCAACTCACGGCGGCCGGCTCCATAGTGGGTCTGATCGTCCTGGGGGTCACCGTGCCCGCCGGCGGGACCGGCCTGATCGCACAAGTCGGCCCCGGAGGTAGTCCCCTCCTGCAAAATAGTGGAACCTCGTACAACTACAGTGACATGACAGACCAGGAAGTGGCGGCCGCCAAGTGGCTGGTGCAGGAGGCGGGCCCCCACCCTCTCATCTGGACCGACGAGTTCGGGGAACTTCGCATATGGGCCGGCACAACGTATGCGGCGGCAACGCATACCGACCTGACGCCGGCAACCATCGATCAAGGTTCTTGGGTTCTGGCGACCGGGTACAACATCGGCGGCACGGCCTATGGCGAGGTCGACAATGAGGTGTCCACCTACCTGTTCCCGAGTGCCTTCCTCGGCCGGGTGAAAGCGCTTGTGTATTCGAGTCCCGGGGCGCGGGTCTACCGGTGAAGATCTCCATTGTCATCGTCAGCAAGGACGACCCGCTGCTGGCCGATACTTTGCGGGCTCTGGAGTCGATCGTTGATCTGTCGCGCAATGAGGTGCTCGTCATCGATGCATCGAATGGGAGACTGACCCACATACAGCAAGATCATCCCTGGGTGCGGTGGTTTGACTACGAGCAGCCGCGCGGCGTACGCGTGACGATCGCTCATCAACGCAATCTTGGCGTGAAGTATGCCGAAGGCGAGATCATCGTCTTCATCGACTGCGGGTGCCTACCCGGCGACGGGTGGCTCGAGCAACTGATCCAGCCGATCCTGAAGGAAGGAGAAGCAGTCAGTTGTGGTCCGGCAACCTCGCGTGAGCGGAGCATCTACTCGGGCGCCAAGTTCTGGGGAAATGCCACTGAAAAGTACGTGTCGATGTCCGCCACCATCAATATGGCGTTCCTCCGTGAGGCGTTCGACGCCGTAGGAGGGTTCGATGAGTCCTTCGCTGCGGGGGAGGATCTCGATTTCAGTTGGCGCCTCACGGACAATGGGTACCGCCTCCGTTGGGTACCAGACGCCGTTGTCAGCCACGAATGGGGCTCGCCACGACGCGCTCTCCGTCGATCCGTCTTCTACGGCAGAGGTTGGACCCGATTGCTGAAGAAACATCCACATCGGATCGGTTTTGTGCTGAGGGAGAACCCCGTACCGATCCTCTATGCCATCTTTCTTCTTGGACTACCGATCACCCTGAAGTGGCGATGGTATCCGCTCTTGTTGCTCTGGCCGATCTGGCGCCAACGGGACGAGGAGCTCCCCGCACTCGTACTCCTCGATCATCTGGCGGTGGGTGCCGGCGTGTTGGATGGATTTGTGAGGGACCGTTGAGTACATCATTTTCGGTGCTGGCCGCACCAAGAGACGATAATCCGTATCAGTCGCTCCTCTATACCGAGGTGATCGCCGCCGGTATCGACGTTCGTTACGACGAGGGACCGACGGGGTCGCAGACCGTCAATCTGCTGCTTGCTCCGGCGTTGTTGGCGCGCTTTCGCCTGAAGGGATTCAAGATCCTTCATCTCCACTGGGTCTTCCAGTTCTCTCTGCCGTGGGCACCGAACCGACCCTGGGCACTCCGCCTGATGGAGTGGTGGTTCGGCGTCTACTTGCGGACCGCCACCGTGCTCGGTTACCGCATTATCTGGACCTCTCACGATCTTCTCCCCCACGAACAGGTCTTCGCTGACGATACGCGAGCGAGAGACTTTCTCCTGTCAAAGGCAGCGGCCGTCATAGCCCTCTCCGAGGTGACTGCCGCGCAGCTCACATCCCTCGGAGCGCACAATGTGCGCGTCATTCCCGAGGGCCCGCGCGCCAATCTGTACTCGATTTCACAGACGACCCAAGAGGCACGAGCCAGCTTCGGGTTCGAGCCCGACGACACGGTCGCACTCTTCATTGGAAAGCTGTCTTCCTACAAAGGGGTAGATCAGTTGCTGTCCGCCGCGCAGCTACTTCCTTCCACTTCGCGGATCAAGCTCTTGATCGCCGGAACGTGCTTGAGCGATGCGTACCGAGACGAGGTCCTGCGCCTGGCCGAGTTCGTGGCGGAGAGGGTTGTGGTGAACCTCGAGTGGGTGCCCGAGGAAGACGTTGCCCGGTATCATCAGGCCGCCGATTTTGCTGTCTTTCCGTTTCGCGAGGTGTCGAATAGCGCATCCGTTCTGCTCGCTCGTTCATTCGGTCTGCCGGTCATAATCCCCGACTTGGCAAATCTTTGCGATGTTCCCAGTGAGTCGGCCATTCGATTCGAACCCGGAAACATTGACCAATTGGCGGCCGCGCTGGAGAAAGCAGAGCACGTGTCCGAAGATGAGTATCAAGGTATGCGCACTGCCGCGGCATCGAAAGTGGTCCAGACCGACTGGAGAACAGCTGGACTCCTTACGATCGACACCTACCGGGCCGCTCTGGACGCCAACCGTCGAGATCGTTGACCACTACCGTATGATCGTATGACTACCGAAGGAATAGGACAGCGACTCCGACAGGCGTCACAGGTTCCCGCCTCAATCCTGTTCACCTTGCGCGTGAGATCGACCAGTCGAGTCAAGGGTCTGGTCATCGTCGGCGGCAAATGGCCCCGCTTTTCCGGCCTCGGTGACGTGCAGATCGGCAGGGGGTTGGTGGTCGATAGCCGCCAAGTCCCCACAGAATTCGGTGCCGGAACAGACGGACGCTTAGTAATCGGAGATAATGCCTATCTCAATGGTTGTTCCATCGTGGCGACCAAGAGCATCACAATCGGCGACAATTGCTTGATCGGGGATTTCACGTCGATCATGGATACCGACTATCACGCACTGTCGAGCGAGGAGCCCATCAAGGCGGAACCGGTCACGATCGGAAACAATGTCTGGATCGCGCGCTGCTGCAGCATTCTCCCCGGGGTTTCGATTGGCGACAATGCGGTCGTCGCCGCTGGATCTGTCGTTACCAAGGATGTTCCACCCAGCACGCTGGTGGGCGGAGTACCAGCACGAACCATTAAGGCCCTTGCCATCGATGAGGGATGGGTCCGAAGCTAGCGAGTTTGAGGCCTGCGCCAGCCCGGAGCTGTCTTGAACTACGGGCGGAGTATCTGGCTCACGCGCTCAGGCGCCATAGGCAGATTCCAGCGCCGAGAGATCGGTGGATCAGATCTCTCTCATGGCCAGGACTTAAAGTGAATTGCCATCTCCACCTCGATTCCTCGGTGCAGATGTGATTGGCCCAATAAAAAGCCATCTCTGAAAACTGCGCCACGGCGGCGACCAGTCTTCCCACTTTTTAAACGCGGGTTTTATCCCCTAAACACGTCAACGTCGAACCCGGCACCATTACAACGATCCTACCGATCACCTTTGCGCTACCAGCGACGGCCCCGATTCCAGTAAGCTAGGAGGAGTGAGCAGAGTCCAGACCTATTCCGATAACGTCCAACGTTATTTCGTGCAGGATAGTTTGCGTAGAAATTCCTCATTGCTCATACTCAGCCAGGCGATTAATGCGGGGGCAGCGTTTCTATTCTGGATCATATGCGCCCGCCTATTTACGACCACTGAGGTGGGATTGGCGGTCGCCATTGTTGCCTTCAGTTCGCTTGTTTCAACGTTCACAAATCTCGGACTCCCGAACACCGTTATCCGTTTCCTACCAACAAGCAAAAGACCGGGAGGTCTTTTTACTTGCTCGGTCTACCTTGCCACTTTCGCATCAATCGTGGGAGCGCTTCTATCACTACTATTCATCAAGGCCCTGGTGCCAAAGCTTGGCATAGTTCACTCGTCGGAATTTCTGTCTCTGATGCTTGTGCTCCTTATTTTGGGCACTAGCCTGAGCGGCATATTGGACAGCGTTTTGATGTCATTTCGAAAAGGTCAATACATTCTATGGAAAGCACTGATCATCAACATACCGAGATTAGTACTACCCATTTTCGTCGTTTCCTTTGGACTAAGAGGCATCGTTAGCATCTATGTCGTCATGCTGCTCTTGGGCCTATCCTACAATTTCTACGTCATTTTGAGGAAACTGCTCAAGAACCAGCCCCTGGTCCCGGTGCTCGGCGAAGTCCTCGAGCACAGGAGTTACTCAATAGCGAATTATTTTGGGATCATATTCGCGATTCTTCCATCCTCCCTCTTGCCCATTATTGTTCTCGCCCGCCTCGGCGCCACCGATGCAGCATACTTTTATATGCCCCTGCAGATAGCGGTCTTCCTTAACTACATTCCTAACTCTACCTCGCAGGCCTTGATCTCTGAATCGTCGCAATCCGATGATGCATCAACCTATAAAGCTCATTTTCTCAATGCACTTCTGCATAGCTACCGCCTACTTCTGCCGGCGACTCTGATATTGATCGCTCTGGGTTGGCCGATATTACGTCTTTACGGTCCGGCCTACGCCAATGCAGGCTATAGGGTGCTAATCCTCCTGAGCGTCTCAATGGTATTTGTGACGATCAATTTTCTCGGTGATACCTGGCTGAACATTCAAAGGCGTTCCATGGCATATTTCCTCATGAACGCCTTCAATGCGATAGCGGTGGTTGGACTCGCTTTCGCACTCTCGGACTATGGATTGACCGGTATCGGTTTTGGTTATCTGGCGGGACAGGCCATCTCCGCGGCTGTCTATCTAGCGATCTTCGGGCGCAACAGCCTACTGCCGGCGCCGTTTAGCAGGCCTAAGCATACGTCCAGAAACTTACGACGGGCTGGCCACACGTTGCCAAGAGAACCACATATCTGAAGCTCTATCGTGCAATAGCAGGAGAATCGAACTGCGACCGATATACGGCTTCCAATGAGCGAACACTCTCGCTCCAGGAAAAGCGCCGCCGTGCCCGTTCGGGGAGAGCTGGCCTTTCGGTGCTCCCCAGCACCGAGGCGAGCGCGGCGGCCAGAGCCTCTGCGGTCGGTTCGCAGATCCGGCCCGTGACGCCGTCCTCGACGAGTTCGCGGGCTTCGTTCTCCGGATGATCGACGGTGATGACCGGCAGACCGGAGCACAGCGCCTCGGCGACCACCATCCCGTAGCCTTCGCGAACAGAAGGCAGAACGAAGACCGACGCGGCCTTCATGAGGCCGAATACCGACGAATGATCGCCGACCTTACCGAAGAACGTGATGGCATCGACCAGATCGTATTTTTCGCTGAGCTCCTCTAGACGCTCCCGCTCGGGACCCGTCCCGACGATGCCGCACGTGGTTGGAGTTCCCCTGTCACGAAGTAGTGCGATCGCCTCAATCAGCAGGTCCACATTCTTGTGGGCGAGAAGTCTCCCAACGAAGAGTATGTCGAATGATTGCGCTGGCCTCGCCGCCCGGGCGATCGCCTCGGCGTCGACACCGTTCGGAACGATCGTCACCCTGTCCGGGCGGGCACCGTTCTCGATGATTTTGGCGGCCGTACCCCTCATGGGGGTAACGATGTGATCCGGCAGTCGTACCGTCAGTTTCTCGAGGATCGCCGCGAGTGAACCCAATGGGCCAAGATAGGAGCGCCAGTACTCCGGCCCCCAGAACTCGTGGCACGTAATGACCAGCGGAGTTCGCCGCACCTTGGCGACCAGCCAGATGGAGAGAACCGGCAGATGCGGTATCTGGTCCGCTTCGATGAGGTCGAACCGGTACCAGAGAAGACGAAAACACGCCAAGGCGAACACCACCGCCTCCACCATGGAACGGCGACTGTCGTTGTACAACGGATGTTCGCGGCACAGTGCGTGATAGGTGACACCCGCGTCGACCCGAGTTCGGTCCCCATGCCACCAGTTCATGGTGAAGACGTGGACGTCGTAGCCGTTGCCCGCGATGCCCGCCACGAGGTTGTGCGTGCGCGACTCCTTTCCCCCCATGTGATACGGGTAGATGGCATCCGTCACGATGGCGACCCTTGGCCGGCGCGTCGAGGCTCTGCTCAGGTCCCGGGCCGCCGTTCCGTGGAGGGTCACCCGATCAAAACGCCGAGCGGGGCACATCCAACGCCGGCGAGTGGGGCAACGACCACAGGCCTCATGACTTGGCCTGCTCTGAATACTGCACGTTGCGCACTCCGACGGAACGGCTGACCATCCGTCGTCGATGACGGCTGCGTTGGGCCTTGAAGCGCACCCTCATGAGGATGGCGATACACGCCACGCCGTCTCGCCATTGGAGCTTCTTCCCTTGGGCATGGGTGCGTGAGTGATAGGTGACCGGAACCTCAAAGGGTCGATACCCGAGCTTGAGCACATTGGCCGTAATTTCGGTGTCCAAACCGAATCCCTGCTCCTGCAGTTTCAGGTCGCGCAGAAGCCTGCTCGGCAGGAGCTTGAGGCAGGTATGCAGATCGCTAAGGTACGAGTCGAACAGAACGTTGGCCAAGAGCGTCGTCAGTTTGTTGCCCATGGCGTAGCGATAGGACTGAAAGACGGTGTTGGCGCCGAAAATCCTCGAGCCGTAGACTATGTCGGAGCGTCCGTCGAGTACGGGCTGCAGTAGCGACACGAGATCCTGCGGCGCATACTCGAGGTCGGCGTCGAATGGCACGATATGGGCACCCTGAGCCAGGGAGAATCCGGTGAGCAGTGCGGCCCCCTTGCCGCGATTCGTGTCGTGCCCGCCGACGACCACGCGCGGATCACCGATGGTTTTGAGCACATCGGCGGTGCCGTCCGTGCTGCCGTCGTTGACCACAATGAGCTCGAACGAACACGGAAACGGTACGTTGAGCACCTGGTCGATGGCGTGCGCGATCGTTCTTCCTTCGTTGTACACCGGCATGACGACGGACAACATCACGGTCGGGGACCCGTCAGTTGACCCGGGCTGTGACGGGTCCTCGCGGGACGTGAGCAACGGGGGCCGAGCGAAGGTCCGGTGCCTCAGGTTGTCGCCCGTGGCCACCGTCGTCGGGGCGGTGCCCGTGGAGACAAAGATCAGTGGATTCTTCACCTCGTCCATGCCCTCACCCTGGAAATCGATCTACGACTTTTCGGTTCTTGTCGACCCACTGAACTCCCGACACTTCCTTCACGTTGATCGCCTCAGCAACCACTCTCTGGCCAGTACAGCTGTTCTCCGAGACCTCTCGAGCGGATCTGGCCTTGAGAACAGCCCCGCCGCGTCGCGCGCCGACCGTTTCCCTAGTGCTTTTCAGGCGAGACCCCGTAAGGGCCGGCCCTGGATCGCCGAAGTGCTCCTCGCCGACAGTTTCTCTGATTGAGCACGGGTTGCATAGGGGAAAAAGTCACTTTTCTTGGCAATGACCAGGGAACATTTCAAGACGGTTTCATGATCGTTACCAGAATGTCACTGGATCGCTTCGAATTGCGAACTGGCGACATTTTGGAGTCCGTCGACAACCAACAAGTTCACGCAGGGCCGCATTGGGTGAGAGCCGGGTTCGTTTGATGCGGAGAACGGACGTACGCAAAGCGGGAAGAGACTCTCTCACCTGTGTCGCTTTCTGTGAGCGGCCTGAGTACATAAGCCTGGGAGTTAACTCTGTCTTTAAATAGCTGAGTAGTCAGCTAAGCCCTCGGGCTCTCCCCGCGTTCTTGAGTTGGAAGACCTTTGCCCCCCCCAGAGCGCCGCGCCCAGGAGGATGGCCCGTCACTCACCGACCGGTCGGCCCGGGCCTCCCAGTCGAGAACGTCCAACGCCGCCGCGGTGTCCAGGTCGTCGTCGAGCGCCAGGCGCACGGCGGCGGGATCCCACTCCTTGCACAGGTCACCGACAAAGACCAGGTTGCCGAGCGACTTGGACATCTTGGT
>Ga0302326_10001069_pt1 | contig 71743 bp, 60 predicted proteins | sample Palsa_T0_3_FD_202264 | JGI IMG/M metagenome (GOLD analysis project Ga0302326, IMG submission 202264) | Peat permafrost microbial communities from Stordalen Mire near Abisko, Sweden - Palsa_T0_3 | ecosystem: Environmental > Terrestrial > Soil > Palsa > Peat permafrost | place: Sweden: Abisko... | reverse complement strand
AACGGAAGCTCGTGCGCGTCGCTTATCAGCGTTGTTCGGGGTCCGAACGATACGTCGCTCTCAACGAGCTCTATTGCGGGGTCTCGAACAAGATACTCTACCCCCTCTCCAAGTACGCTCCCGCCAACGACCAAGACTCGAGGTGCAGCGGTCTGGCGCAGCAGCTCCTCGGTAAGTCTCCGGAAATTCTGGTCTGCCCTAACGTTCTTGCTGATGCTCGGAATCATGCCTCGAAATAGAGTCCGCAGCCGACTTACCCGTCGGTTGTCGAAAAATGTCTTTCGATGCGTCACAAAATCACCGATTGAGAAAACGCTGGACTCCTCGTTAATTAATACTGGCGCGGCATCGACAACGGGGAACTTCAACGCGCAGTTAGAGCACTCGAAATGATCGTCGGCGTTCATGAGTTTCCCGTGGCACCTCGGGCACCACAACAAGTCTTGAATACCTTGAGACAGTCGAATCCGTGGCTGCAGTCGGTCCGTCATCTAACAAGTACGTTCAATGGTCTGCATTTGGACGCTGCGCGACGGTTTGTCCGCGGAGCTCCGACGGTGCATCGAACTCGTCGTCGTTGCGAAACGTCCAATAAGAATTCAAGAAATAGTTGACGAAAATCGCAGGCATGATCCCGATCAACTGATCGATCTGCGGCGAGGACCGCGGCAGCAGAAGGGTGAGTGCGGCAAATGTTCCAAAGCTTACCGCGAGCGATGCCAACGAGACCACATTGAATTTCAGTCCCTTGATATGGACGCGATCCTTCGTCTTGCGGTGTCCGAACGTCCACCCATTATTAAGCAGGAAGTTCCAGACGATTGACATTTCGATGGCAATCAGCGAGGCGACGAACTTGTTGATGTCCGCTCGCAGGAGCAAACTGAATACGCCGAGATTCACAACGGTGCCGGAGGCGCCGACCAGGGCAAATCTAATGAAGGTGCGAAGCGAGCGCAGGCGGATCCACCACGCGTTCAGGACGAACTCGACAATATCTCGCAGCCCGAGCTTGCTCTCCCCCTTCTCCCTGTCGATGAAGTGGACCGGAATCTCCTTGACGGTGGCGCCGAGCGTGACCGCCTGATGAAGCAGAGCGACCTGGAACGCGTAGCCTTTTACTCGAAGGGCCCCGAAATCCACATTGCGCAAAATGCTGGTCCGAATCGCACGAAATCCAGCGGTACAGTCACGGATGGCAGAGAGCCCTACAATATATCGCGCAACCCAGTTCCCACTCACCGAATTGAGCTTACGCAACGCCCCCCAGTCGGCGGGGATGCTTCCGCCCCGAATGTGGCGGCTGCCAATCACGATGTCGGCGGATTCTTCCAATGCGTGAAGAAGGCGTGGGACATCGGTCGGGTCATGAGAGAAGTCTGCATCCATCTGGAAGACGACGTCGGCGTTCAGCTGATCCATCGCGTGGCGCATGCCGCGGATGTATGCAGCGCCAAGGCCCTCTTTCGTCCCGGTAATGAGATGCAGGTTCGAGTGGACGCGCATGGCAGCCCGAACCAAGTCGGCGGTGCCGTCGGGCGAGCTGTCGTCGACCACCAGGATGTGCATCGCATGTGAGATGCCGCGGAACTGATCCTGAAGCGCTTCAATGAGCGGACGTATGTTGCCGCTCTCGTTGTACGTCGGCACAATGATCACGACTTTCACGCTCGAACCTCTCTCTCCAATGCCGCTGTGAACACGAGCTCCTCGCTGCGCATCAGGTTATCACGCGAAAGACGGCCACGCCGCTACTACGCGCTACCAACTTGAGCCAGCTGGGCGGCGAGCCGTGCGCCAAAGCCGAAAGAAATGCCGAGTCGTGCAGCACGTCGTCCGCAGCGTCTCCGCTGTAAAGAATAAGGAAATGTGCATCGTAGATTTGCATGACGGAATGAACTGCTGCATCGCCCCAGCTTTGATCGCTGTATTGCTGCGACACGAGCGCCAGAGTCTTGCGGTGCAGTACATAGCCGCTGGCCTGTCCTTGGTTCGCTATGATTGTCTCGTCGGCCGGTATGTTAATGGCGATCCAGGATTGCATCGTCATGCCGGGCGAGATGACGCCGCTCAATTCGCGAGCGACGAGCTCGTGTGGCGCCGGGCCGAGCGACGCAAAATAGCTGCGGTCATGTATGCACAGGTAGCCGATAGTCGCCGCTGAAAGCCCGACGAAGAACATCGTTCTGGTCGCAGACGCGGTATGAGGCGCCGGTTCTCCAAGCTGCAGAGAGCGCGCTAACAGGAGCAGTGCGGGCGGCAAAAGCGGATAAAACATCCGCGTTTCGAAGGAGATTACGCTAGTGATCCCGAGATAGATCATCCCAGCGCAGTAGACCGCGACGTACGCGAGCAGCAGTGCGCTTGGGCCCAGGCGCTCGCTCCAGGGCAGTCTCGCACGAGCACTCCGGGCTCCTCGTCCGCGCAAAGCGATGGCTGCGCCGGTTGCGAGCGATCCGGCCGCCAGCACGAGCTCGGGCCAGCTGAAGCGAGCAGAGGCAATGCCCCCGAGTAAGAGGTGGTGCGCCCAGATAATGAAGTCATGCAATACCGCAATGACGGAGTGGTGGACTACCTTGTCGTTGCCGCCCTTCCAGGTTCCCACCAGCAGTTCATTACGTAGAAATCCCGCCCCGATGATCGCGGCGGCCAGGCCGAGCGTCAGCGTCGCGTTGCGGGATGCTTTATCGCGGACGATGAGAGATCGGACCGCGAAAAAAGCGGCAGTTGATACAAACAGGAAGAGGCCCGCATATCGGACCCAATAGCTCAGTCCGACGAAGAGACTGCCAAAGATGAAAGGCCACACTCGAGGGGAGCGCGCATCCGCGCGAATCATGCCGGTTGCGAACAGAGTGAGGGCTGTAGAGCTCATCAGCATATAGAGCGAGTCTGCCGCGACGGCGCTTCCGTAGACCGAAACCCAAGAATTGCCGATGAACCAAATCAGCAGAGCACGAGTCAGAAACGTGCCGATCGCAAGCAGTCGCGCAGCGTAGACGATTACGGGAATCAACAACGCTAACGCTGAGACCGAGACGACCAACGCAGAATATTGCAACGGCAGGCCCGTTGCGGCCACTACACTCGTGGCAAGAGAAAAGCCCGCCGGGAAAGTGGTTAGAGGTGCGGGTATACGCCCTGCTGAGCGTTCCGAGTCGAAGTACACAATCGAGGTATATGCCGGCCGTCCGGCGAGAAAATTCTCGGCGGCGCTCAGGTATTGATAGCTGTCATTCCTCAGCAGGGGACCGTGCGTGATGAAAAGATGTCCTGCGACGCAAAGCGTTACCAGCGCGCACCAGACGAGAATCTCTGGAACGCCGAACTTTTCAGGTCCGCTCGAGCGGCCAGTCGCAATTGTCGACTTCATCGTTCGATGTTTTACGTGGCGCAAGAAGGCCCCGGTCAGAGCCAGTTTATGCATGGTGACGGAAAAGTCACTGTCGGGCAACTTGCGTGCCAAGCGGGCGGACCTGTCCGGCTACGTCAGCCATTAGCTCAGGCCAAGTGATTGCGCAAGACCCGCCTCGCAGACAATTACTGATGTTCGTGAAGATATGTGTTTGGGCTTACGGTGTAAATGCGCCGTTCTGCAAGATAGATATCTTCCCGTCTTTTGATGACGCCACTTTGACGAATCTCGCGCATGCAAAATCTATCTTTCCGATCACCGCGACATAGTCAAAGTCACTACCGACTTGCACACAGTCTGGTGGGAGATGTCCGGGCCGAGTCGCCCAGAAAATGGACGGCGCCTGGGGGGTATGGGCGTAGCGAAAATAGCTCATCGCGTCGCCCGTCGACCCCGAGAACAGGTAAGGCGTAGTGGCACCACGGTCGATTGTTGCCCAGGACCCAGCATGGAGAAAAGCCTGATGTCTGCCGATGTTCGGAACAGCGCACACTGGAAGAAGAGAGCTGCGCTCCGGGACAACCTTTAAAAGTGATCGATACAGCCCAATCGTTCGGTCCAACGGGAGCAATTCATGATGTAAGAACCAAAGATTCGAGAGTGCCAGATATACACCTACAGCCCATGCACTGACTTGAAGTGGTCGTGGACTTAGGTCGATAGCGATCAGGATCAGTAGCGCGATCGCTGCGTACATTGGTGCCAGTGCCCGAATGTCGACATCGTAGCCATGCCCTTGGGAAACAGGAAGCACACAATACATCGCAAGAAACACACCGACCATCACGGCGCAGAGCCGCGTACGACTGTCGGCCCACGATCTTCGTCGCTGTCGGAAACCGAGATACCCTAAAAACGCAAGGGGTAGAGCACACACGATTTCGGGCCGGAGCTCGAAACGCACGATCGGCGAAACGAGCCTTAGGATCTTTGAAGTGGTAGTGCCCCAGTCGCTACCGCCGTGTGTGGCAGCGCTAGGATCCAATAAGCCCCAAATCAGAAGTGCGCTTGCAAAAAGTAACGGCGCGCCACTTGCGATCGCGCGCTGACGTAGCGGTGCTGGATAAGAGATCGCTACTACTGCAGACATTACACAAACAAACAGTACCGCCGTAATATGAATGAAATAACCTAACGCGGTCACAACTATGATAGTCGTGAGACGTTCCCAGGATGGGCTATCGCTTTGTTTAAATAGGTTCCCAGCCACGATCAGCGACAGCGCGAAGCCGATCTGAAAGCTAAAAAAGCCAGCTAGGAAGAACCAGCCCGAGCCAAGGTAGCACCCAATCAGTAGCGCTGTTGCACCCGCCAATGGACTTAGGCGCAGCGATCGAGCCAAATAGGCAAAAGATACTGGCACCGAGACGAACACCAGTGCTGTCCAAACCGCTCCGGCGTAGTTCGGACCGATGGCCTTTACCATGGCCGCCAACCCTAGATCCCCAAGAACGTACGTTGACGGGGAAAGCTTCACGGTGAACGCATGCCCAAAACGTGACCCGTGGTCAAAGAGCACATCAGCCATAACAACTGCGCGAGCAAGATGATTGGGAAAGTCCAAAAACGGGAGGTTACCAAGTGTGCCCCACAGCACCAGGTACGCACCCATAACAAGAATTGTGCTAGCCCACAAGGCTCGCACCAATGGCCGCGAAACACACTCGGCCGGCTCACCGTGACGGCGCGCCGTTGCTACAACGTTTAAATCGCGCGCCCAGTGCTTCAAGTGATTACAGATCGCGCCGTTTCGCAGTGGCTTTGGAAATTTCTCGCTAAGAGTGGCACACCACCTATTGCCCGTCCACGTTCTTCTCGCCTTCGTCAGCTGTGAGGTTTGATAATTTGACCACTAGTCCGAAGTTCCCCGTGATTATTACCACGGCGTAGTCAGCAGATCCCTATTTTTTCTGTGTTTGGAGTGGGGCTTCGCGGACTACATCGGTACAATATGTAGTCACTAATATTTTTTACATTGTACCAGCGATGTGCTACGTTTCCTGGTATGGCACATCGTGGGGGCGCCGTGCACGTCGTCACCACACGGCGCCGCTACAAGGGCCGTGTGTATGCCACCCATCTGCTGCGGCGCAGTTATCGCGAAGACGGGCGCGTGAAGAATGAGACCCTCGGCAATCTCTCCCATCTGCCCGAGTCGTTGATTGACATCGTGCGCAGGAGTTTGCGCGGTGAGACCTTCGTGCCGCTCGCGGCACGGCTCGAGGTCTTAGGCTCGCGCCCGCACGGGCATGTGCTAGCGGTGCGCACGGCGATGCAGCGCCTGGGGATCGAGTCGCTCCTCGGCGCGCAGGCGTGTGCGGAGCGAGAACGGATTTGCGCACTCATTGCCGCGCGCGTGCTCGCCCCGCACACGAAGCTTGCGACCACGCGCTGGTGGCACACGAGTACGCTTGCCGAGGAGTTCGGTGTGACCGACGCCGATGAGGATGATCTGTATGCGGCGATGGACTGGCTTCTCGAACGCCAATCCGTCATCGAGCGCAAGCTTGCCGCGCGGCACTTAGGCGAGGGGGCGCTGGCGCTGTATGAGCTCTCCTCAAGCTACTTCGAGGGCACGCGCTGTCCACTCGGAACGATCGGCTACAGCCGCGATCGCCAGAAGCACAAGCTGCAAGTGAACTTCGGGCTCTTGACCACCCGTAAAGGCTGCCCGATCTCGGTATCGGCGTACGAGGGCAACGCGGCGGATGCGAAGACCTTGATGCCGCAGGTCGCAATGCTCAAGGACTCCTTTGGCCTTGAGCACGTTGTACTCGTGGGGGCTCACGGCATGATCTCGCACAAGGCGATCGGCGAGATCAAAACGATCGAGGGCATGGCCTGGATCACGGCCCTGAAGAGTAGCCAGATCCGCGTGCTCGTCGAAGCCGGTGCGCTGCAGCTCGGCCTCTTCGATGAGCGCAATCTCTTTGAGCTCACGCATCCTGCCTATCCGGGCGAGCGGCTCATCCCCTGCCGCAACCCCGAGCTTGCGCAGATCCGCGAGCGCGCCGCACGCGGGGCGCTGCACGGAGAAGCTGCGATCGGTTTGAAGCTCGAGCGAGTGCTCGATAAGTACAAGGTCGGCAAAAACTTTGCTCTGACCCTCACCGCCAGCCAGGTTGGCCAAGTCGCCGCCGAGGTGGCCCTCGATGGGATCTACGTCATCCGCACCGCATTACCGAAGAAGCAGATGTCCGCCCCCGAGGCGGTACGCAGCTACAAGGCGCTCGCCCAGGTCGAGCGCGCGTTCCGATCTTTGAATACCGTGGAGTTTAAGATCCGCCCGATCCATCACCGCCTGGAGAATCGCGTGCGCGCGCACATCCTCCTCTGCATGCTCGCCTACTACGTCGAGTGGCATCTGATCGAAGCGTGGCGGTCGCGCTTGTTCGCCGACGAGGATCAAGCCGCAAAGACGAGCCGCGATCCGGTCGCCCCCGCAAAGCGCCCAGCGGCAGCGCTCGAGAAAGCCCACAGCCACCTAAGCACGGAGGGCACACCCGTACACAGTCTGCGCACCCTCATCGCCGAACTCGCTACCCTCGTGCGCAACACCTGCCGCACGCCCGGCACACTCGAGCATCCTGCAACCTTCGATATCCTCACCACCCCGACGGCTCTGCAGCGCCGCGCCTTCGAACTTCTCAACTCAATCACCGTCGCCGTATAGTCAGAAAAGCCACACCGCCGCTTCATGCATGTCCCGGGAACCTATGCCGTTTATTGACGGCACGACAAAGAACTTCGGACTAGTGTCCGACACGTTTCAGGTCGGGCGAGCTGAAAGCCGATGTTTTTTTGGGGGGTGCCCCTAGGTTGTCAATGATATTTCGGGTTGCGGCGGACGATAAAACGTCCCGTCGCGCAACATGGCAAACAACACCTCGCAGCGGCGCCGTGCAAGCGCGATGAGAGCTCGGTTATGGCGCTTTCCCTGGCTGATTTTGCGCGTGTAGTAAGCCCTGGAGGCGGGATCTCGCAGAGCCGCGAACGCCGACAGGAACATCGCACGCTTCAGCGGTTTGTTTCCATATCGGGAAGGCAGTTCGCCACGGATGGAAGATCCAGAGCGCCGAGTAACCGGCGCAAGCCCTGCATAGGCGGCCAGATGCGCCGCAGAGGCGAAGGCCCGGCTCGCTACATCGATCAGGAGTCTCGCAGCGGTCCTAACCCCGACTCCCGGCATGCTGGTCAGGACCGGGTGAAGAGGGCGCGCAAGCACAAGACGTTCAACTTCCTTCGCCACTTCCTCGCGCTGTGCGCGCAGGGCCGCCAGTTGCCGGGCCAAACGCGGCAAGACGATGCTGGCTGCCTGAGTGCCCAAGACGACGACCGTTAGCTCGGAGAGCGCCTTAACGATTTCCGCAGCCCAAGTCTTGCCCATGCGCGGAGCGAGTTTGACCAGCCTATTGGCCAGCTGGTTCTCGCTGAGCGATGCCAGATGCGTCGGCGAGTCATGAGATTTACGGAGTGTTAACGATTTGAACGTTGATGCCCCGCTGAGAAACGTTTGGAGCTTCCCGAGGGCTGTCTATGCATGCAGGCAAGTTAATGTTTGCCGACGTGAGGGACTTCGCGCCATGGCATACCTTCCGTCGTTTGCTGGCCAAGTATCGCGGCGACTTCAACACCCGCACCTTCAGCTGCCTCGATCAGTTCTTGAGTATGGCGTTCGCGCAGATCACCTATCGGAGAATCTGCGGGACATCGAAGCGTGCTTGGAGTCGCGCGACCAGAGCCGCGAATGCAGTCACATCCCGGTAGCTCGCCTTAGCGTAGGTCCCGTCGATCGAGCCCACCAAATCCGGCGCGAAATTGCGTCGCTCTGTCAAGTCGAGCTGCGTCTCACAGACCCGCAAAGGTGGTGCCATTGCGCTCGAGCGTGCCTCGGGGGCGAGCGCTGCCAACTTCCCAGCCGACCGTCAAGCCAATTCGATTCTCTGTGAACTGATTCGTCGTCACATCTCCGTGCTGGTCGAAGCGATCGTACTCGGCGCGCACATCCAAATGCCGACCGAAGCGCCAGTCAAGAGCTGCCGATGCAATCAGGCCGTGATAGCTCGCCGCAGAGTCGCTGTAAGTAGAATTCGAGTAGCTCACGCCTATCGCGGCCGTCAACGCGGGCGCAAGGTCGCGTCGCACACTTGCGTCGGTCTGCGTGCGTACCTGGTTCAAACTAGAATCCTCAAGATGGCGCTCCTGATAACGTGCGACATCAAAACTGATATGGGTACGATTGCGATCGAACAGCCAGGCGAGGCGCGCATAGCGGTTGACAAAGGGGTCATCGGCGGCCTGCAGGTAGCTGGCATTAACCGCTATGCCACTTAAGCCTTGCAACTGGCGCAGCAGGTTGCTGGTGTCAGAAATATCCTGTCCGAAGGACATGTCAAGACGCGATGAATCAGACATCACCAGTGAACCACCGACGTGCAGCAGGGGCCCCGCACCGGTCGAACCCAACCCCTGTACATCGTTATATCCGAGATCCACCGCGAGTTTGGAACGCGCCCCTTGGGTGTCATAGCGTACATAAGCCTCCTGCGTCGTGTAGTCGGGATTGGCCGCGCTATCCTGATAGAGGACCCGCTCCGCAGCGACATTGAGCGAGACGTTGCTTGTAGCCGATAGCGAACGCACCAGCGCAACTGAGGCGTCGCCGCGATTGTTATCCAGATCGCTTGTCTGATAGTAGACGTTCGAAAAGCGAGCCGAAACCTGCGCGTGCAACAGAGGGCTGAGCGCAATCAAGAAATTGGGCCCCGTGGAAAAGTAGTTGATATTCTCGAGATTGGCCGGCGTCACGGCCGTGGTCGGGTCAAGCTGCTGTTGACCAAAGTTGTCCAGCGCCACCCATTCAAACTCTTGCGGCAAGATTGCGAATGTGCTGCTGCCGATGAAATTGCCAACCACCTCGTGCGGGTAGATGTCATGGGCGAAATTCAGGTACTGAAGATTGGAGAGCACGTCCGCGTCGATCCGACGGGTTTGCTCGTGTAACGCGACATCGGCCGACACTTCTTCTATCGTGTCGCTCATTGGGTCGGTCGCCGTGCGCTCGACGTTGTCGGTCTCAATCAGGCCTGCGCCAATACGAGCGCTCCATTCATTGGGTTTATCGAGCGGGTTCGAGGGACGATTCACGTCCAGGGCTTGATCGCTCAGGTCCGGGGGCTGGTCACTCAACTCACTGGCATGCAGATCGATCGGCTCCAGACATCCGATCAGCACAATAACGCAAAGGCGCCACTTCATCCGTGCGACCCTTAGCTCGCCGGGGGATTGGTATCGCCATAGCTGCCGTACCCGTAATAGCCCTCAGACAGCGCCAGCAAGCTTTGGTTGAGCACCAGCCCCAGGGGCTTCCCTTGGCCGACGTAGCCGATGGCCTCCTCCACCGCCCGCCGCGGAGTCGCACCGGCGCGCACGACGAGGACGACCTGACCCGCGATCTGTACCAGGGCTCGCGACTCACTCGATAACAAGAGCGGCGGCGAATCAAGCAAAATGATGCGGCGCGGATCGCAAGCGGCCAAGCGTGTGATGACCTGATCCATGCGGGCGCTTGCCAGGAGTTCAGTCGCAGCCTCGTGGCGACGCCCGGCCGGCAGCACGCTCAGTCCGTCCACGTCGGTTGGCAGGACCAACGACTCGATATCCAAATTGTCATCCGCGAGCGCATCGAGCAAACCCGGTTCCTGATCGATGCCAAAAATGCGACTGATGTGCGGCTTGGCAACATCCGCGTCCATGATCAACACCGTGACATCCCGCTCGCGCGCGATACTGAGCGCAAGGTTGATGCTCGTGAATGTCTTGCCATCGCCAGGCAGCGCGCTCGCCATCATGACAAAACGTGCGCCAGGGGCGCGCGCAGCGGTCAGAACCTGCACCTGCATCAGGATCGGCCGTTTGATCCGGCGGTATTGATCGGCGAAGCGGCGCTCCTGGTTTTGGTCCGGGACGAATCCGGCGCTGCGCAATCGCATGCGATCGATTCGAACGAATCGTCCTGACGTAGGAGCAGCAGCCGCCCCCCCCAACAGTGCGATTTCCGCAGTAACCTCTTCAATCGACCCGACCACTTCAGTTCGCGCATCGAACAAGTTCGACGCGGCACTCGCAGCACGCATCTTGGATATGGATTTTTCCACGACGCTCATAACAAGCTCCCTAGGTCACGCGGGAGCGCCAAATGCTCGCCGAGCAGACTAAATCCCAATACCACTGCCGCCAGCAGGAAAAAGCTGCCGGCGAACACTGTGTAAAAGGCAACGTCCCAGCGCTTACGGCGCAGCAGCGTTTGCGGGAACGCCGGGCTTACCGCACCCAACACCGTTGCGCCGGTATGTTCGGCCAATGTCCTGACAGACCAGAAAACGGGCTTCAGAATCTGAATCAGATAGGCAAGTCCTACTCCAGCGGCCAAGGCCAACCCCAGAACCGCGAGCACCAGGAGGTTACGATGCGGCGAGACCGGCTTATATTCAGAGTTCGGCGGCTCGACGATCTCGAAGCGCACCGAGCCATTGGTGTCGGCTTCCTGCCCGAGTTTGGCTTTCTCAAGCTGCGTGAGCAGCGCCGTGTACTGAGTCTTATTGACGTCGTAGTCTCGATTTAACTGCGCGTACTCGGCCTCGACCTTCGGCATCGTATCCAACGCACGGCGCAGGTCGGCGACGCGACTTTGGTGATCGCCAAGCTGGCGGCGCAGCGAGGCGATCTCGACGTCGGTCTGGTTGAGCGAAAGCTGAATACTTTGGTACACGGGATTCGCGGTGGCGCCGCTATTTGCGACCGCGCTGGCATCGCCGCGCCGTAGCGCGTCAAGTTCGGCCGCGCGCCGCGAGTTGAGCTCCACGAGGGTCTGACGCGCCGCGATCACGTCCGGATGTCGGTCGGTGTAATTAAGCAAAAGCTCATCGAGGTGCGCCTGTGTCTCGCGGATACGCGACAGGGTGTCCCCAGCGCCCGCAGCCGCGCCTGGCGCGCCCGACGTAGCCCCTGGTGCAGCGGTCGTCAGCGGGGTTTCGCCACTCAATTGGCGGCTGAGTTCCTCGCGGCGCGACATTGCCACCGAGAGCGCAGTTTGAGCGGTCTTGACTGCGTCCATCTCAGCCTGCAAGCGAGAAAAGTAGCCGCCCTGCTCCGTAGGCATGGCTCCGACGTTGTGCTTCTTGAATTCGGCGAGTTTGTCTTCGGCGGCGCGTAAGCGCGTCTCATAATCCCTTATTTGAGTTTCCAGAAACTTTTGTGCATCCTGCGAGCCTTGGCGCTTCCCGCCGAGCGTATCGACGATCAACGTATTGAGCAATTCGCCGACCACCTTCAGACTGCGAGCGCGATTGCGATCCTGATAAACTATTCCATAGATGCTGCCGGCCTCGCGCGCACCCTCGCTGCTACTCGCTGACGTCACGGTGATGGCGATGCGATCGCGCAGCCCATCGATGACGCTGACGCGTTCGCGCACATCGGTAAGCGCAGGGTTCAGCAGGCCCACGTCGCGAGCGATCTTCTCAAGTTGCGGAGCGCCCAACAGCGACTGCCGCACGAAGTTCAGCTCCGCATCGACATCCTGTTCAACCGCCAAGCCCTGCAGCACGGGCCGCAAGGCCGTGCGGGTATCGACGAACACGGTTGCGCGACCCTCGTACATGTCGGGCAGCAGCATAACCACCGCCCAGCCGATGACACCCAGCAGCCACGCCGCACCGAGCGCCCACCAGCGAAATCGCCACGCGCCGCGCACTTCCTCCAGAACTTCTTCGACCAGCAAGTTCATATTTAAAAATGCGTCTCCGGCACGACTATCACATCGCCCGGCTGAAGTTTGATGTTCTGTGTCATATCGCCCTTGTCGACAATCTTCTCGAGATTGACGCTGATCTGGGTCTGTTTGCCGCCATCGGTGCGCACGACCTTGGCTCGATTGCCGGCCGCATACGGTCCGAGACCGCCGACCGTCAGCAAGGCGTCAAGCACCGTCATGCCTTCGCGGTAGGGGAGCGACTGCGGCTTGAGGACCTGGCCGATCACCTTCACTTGACTGAACGCGCTGACCGGCTGAGTGACGATGACGTTTACTTGCGGGGACTTGACGTACTCGGCGAGCACCTTCTCGATGTCGCGAGCAAGCTCGGTCGGGGTCTTGCCGACGGCCACCATATCCTCGACCAGCGGGGTGGAAATCTTGCCATCCGGCCGCACGGGCACGGTCGATGATAGCTCGGGATTGCGCCAGACGAAGACCTGCAGGCTATCGCCCGGTCCGATGATGTAGGCGGCCGCTACCGGCGCCGCCATGGCTTTGGGGGGCGCCGCAGGGACGGCCACAGGCCCCGGAGCGGGCTTCTGCGGAGCTGGCGACGAGGTGCAGGCCACGGCCGCGAATAGCGGCAATAGCAAGGCAATCCAGATACTTAGCGGTTTCACAGTGGTGCTTCCCCCCTGCGGACAGGGCGTTTTTTGAAGCTTATCAGATACCTGTTAGCGGTCACGCCGACAATTGTAAAACCGTGATGTGGTGTCGCAAATGCTCAGGGAGAATAGTCGCAACTGCTCTCGGGCGGCCGAGCAATCTGGTTCACATTTCGCTCGGATCGCTACAATTTGCGAGTCGACCGGCGCTGTGAGCGAGGTCACGCCGTACCAAAACTGGGCGCGCAGCCCCGAGGTCATCGTCCGTCCGCCGATCCTGTAGGCGTACCAGATGAGCGACTGCGCCCCCGCCTCATCGCGAACCTTAAGACTCACAAACCCCTGTGAAGCGTCGGCCTCGATGCCCTGATCCAGGACCATGAACGCTCCATGGCCAATGATTGAATTGTAATAGCCGAGTAGCTTTCTTCCCTGGCGCTGGAATGCGTAGTCGGCCGTGTACCACTCGACGACGCCAGCACCGCGCTCATAGGCCGCGAATCGCTCACGATCCGCGCCGATGAAAATCGGGCGCCAGGGACTTGATGCTGTCAGAGGTCCGCTCCACCCCGGCACAGTGATAGGTGCCAAAGTGGCAGCGACGGCGGTTGCGTCGCCGCGCATCGCTACCCAGGACAGCGCGGGCGCCAATGCGACAGCCGCAAGCGCCGCCAGGAGCGCAAGACTGAATGGCCTGTATCCCGCCGATGAGTCGGTTACGGCAGAGGCAGCTGAACCTGCGTCCGCACGCGCGGGTAGCCTCGAAGCCAGCAAGAAAAACACGGCCATCGCCACGGCGAATACAACCCAACCAAAGCCATAGTGACTGACGCGCACCAAGTAGCTTTGCATGTGGGTCAGGTGCCCGGCCTCGATGATGACGCTGACGCGGATCCAGTTGGAAAGCAGGGCCAGCGCGGCAGCCAATCCCACGAGAAGCATCCGGTGTCGCGGGGTGTCGCGATGCAGCTCGCCGTAATAGGCGGCAATCGCAAGGCCAACCACCATGAAGTGCAGGCCGCTGCAGCCGCCCTCAATCGCAAACGTACCTTCGGGGATCTCAACGAAATTGCCATCGAAATGCGCGGGTAAGCCAATCAGCAGCAGAATGAGATGCGTGGCGGCGACCGTGAGCGCCTGCAGCGCGCCATTGATGATTCCCCAAACCGGCAGCGCGAAGTACAGAAAACCCACGGCAAAAAGGCAGCTGCGCGCGGTGCGCGCGCCAAAGACCGCATAGATCGTCGTCCATAGAATGATGGGAAAGACGAGCTGGTGCGCGGATTGCAGGCCGGCGCGAAAGGCGAGAAGCCACCCGAGCCCGAGGAGCACCAGAGCCGCGTAGGCGGCCCGCGCGGGATGCGCCGTGCGCCCGGTCAGCTCGTTGCGGCGCGTATAGATCAGCGCGAGGCATATCGCGGCGATCAGATAGCCGTGCGTGTAGCCGCGGTTGTCGAGATCAGTCCACAAGAGCGCGTACGATAGCGCCGTCGGCCAATAGAGCGCGGCCACGACCGCGATGACGAACCACACCCAAAGCACACACCGCATGGCGGCACTCATGCTTCACCTGGGTTCGTGACCCGCACTCCGCAACGCTCGAGCAAATCGTACAAGGTGGGTCGGCTGACGCCCAAAAGTTCTGCCGCGCGCGATACATTGTTCTGCGCCAGTGCGAGCGCCTGGATGAGCGCTTGGCGCTCGGCCTGCAGACGCACTTCGGCGAGATTCAGTTGTGGCGGTGTAGTAGCAGGAATATCCAACCCCAGGTCGCTTGCGTGAATCAGCTGACCCTCGGCCATGATCACCGCGGCTCGCAGCTTGTTCTCAAGCTCCCGGACATTCCCCGGCCAGGGATAGTTCTGCAGGGCTGCAAGCGCATCATCGCTCATGCCTCGCAGCTTGGTCGCGGACTCGGCAGCAATTCGCTGCAGGATGGCCTGGGCGAGAACGACCACCCCACTGCCGCGCTGACGCAGTGGCGGCACGTTAACCGTCACGGCGCTGATTCGATAGTAAAGGTCTTGGCGAAAGCGCTGTTCGAGGATGAGCGCCTGCAAATCCTGGTTGGTGGCGCACACCACGCGCACGTTGACCGGTATGGGCTTGCGCCCACCCAGGCGCTCGATGACGCGGTCCTGCAGAAAGCGCAACAGTTTGGCCTGCAGCGGCGCCGGCATGTCGCCGATCTCATCGAGAAACAGCGTGCCGCCCTCGGCCATTTCCACCTTGCCGAGGGTCTGCTTGACGGCTCCGGTAAACGCACCCTTCTCGTGGCCAAACAACTCGCTCTCCAGGAGCTGCTCAGGAATCGCCGCACAGTTGATGGCAACAAACCGGCCGCTATTGCGAGCACTCAGGGCATGAATGGCGCGCGCCAACAATTCCTTGCCGGTGCCGCTCTCGCCCAGAATCAATACCGAGACATCCGTCGGTGCGACTTTTTCGACCATGCGGCAGACCTTGAGCATCGCTTCATCGGTCGCGATCACCCCGGCAAGCGGCGAGTTCGACTGCCGCTGCAGCTGGCGGTTCTGCTCCTCGAGCGCATGCATCCGAAATGCCCGCGCCACGATCAGCTTCAGGATCTGGGGTTCGACGGGCTTCTGACAGAAATCGGTGGCGCCCAGGCCCACCGCTTTGACGGCGTTACTCTGCTCGCCGTTACCGGTGACGACAATGACTTTGACTTGCGGCGCGGCCTGCAGGATCTCCTGCAATGTCCGCAGCCCCTCGGATACCCCCGCCGCATCCGGCGGCAGGCCCAGGTCCTGCAGCACGACCGCAGGCTCGAACCTGCGCAGTTGCGCCAATGCCTCGGTGCGCGTGGCCGCGACCCACACCCGATATTCGTCAAAGCACCACTTGAGCTGTTTTTGCAGACCCAGGTCGTCCTCAACGATCAATAAGCCGGGTCGATCGTCAGCCATTGTCAGTCCCGCCCATGAGAGCCGGCAGGGTAATCGCAAAGCGAGTTCCCTGCCCGGGACTGCTTTGCACATCGACGTGCCCCCCGAGCGAGCGCACGTATTCCCGCGCTTGATGCGCCCCAATGCCCATGCCTGCAGCCCCTTTCGTCGTATCGAAGGGCCGAAACAGCCGGTCGCGCAAGAAATCTCGCTCCATGCCCCTGCCCGTATCGCTCACGGCGATGGTCACAAGAGATCCTTTTTGGCTCACCTCGATGCTCACCTTGCCCTCGCTCGGTGTCGCATCCTGAGCATTACGGACCACGTGTTCGATGACACTCGTGAGATGCTCCTGATCAGCTTCGACGACGACGTCCGGCACCTGTGAAATCACGACCGGGACAGGCGTATTTGCCGCGCAGCGCGCCAGCGCTACTTTAATCAAGTCATGCAGCCTGAGGGGTCGGCGCACCGCAGCCGTGGCGCCCAGGCGCAGCTGATCAAGGAGCCGTGTCATGCGCTGGGCGGCATTGTCTATGGTCGCCATCGCGTCGTCGACGAACTCTGGCTGATGGCGAAATTTGACTGCATTGGAAACGACGAGGCGCAACTGCGCGGCCGAGTTCTTCAGATCGTGCATCATGAAGGCCGTCAGCCGGCTGTAGGTCTCGAATTGGCGATTCTCGGCGAGCTTGCGGTTCGCCTCTTGCTGGGCAAGGTGAGTTGCCACGTGTCGGCCCATGGTCATGAGCAGGTCCCGGTCCTCGTAGGTCAGTTCGAAAGGCGGCAACGGCCGCGCCAATACGACAAAGCCGGCAAGCGCCGCGCCCTGCATGATCGGCGCGACAATACTCATTGCAGAGTTGCCGCTCAGCCACGCCGGCAACTGAATGTTTTCGTAGGTCGCCGGTGCGCGGCGATACTCATCCAGGTCGATGATCCAGCCGCGGCGCTGCATGAATTGCACAAGATCGGCGCTCTCGCTCACATCGGCGAGCAGCGCGATCTCTTGTCCGGACTCGCTCCAGGAAGCGCTCGCTCGGAACTGCCGCGCGGATTCGTCCGCCACAAATAGCAGTGCGTGTGGACTTGAAAACACCTGCGTGAGCGCCTGCAAGGCGCCAAGCTGCACATTCTCGGGCGCGGCGGAGGAGAGCGTGTGTACGAAGCGCAGCCACTCCACCCGGTAATCGTATTTGTTACGGTAGAAGTGCTTACTGATAAAAACTCGCAGCCGCCGGCTTAACATCGCCGACCACAAGAGGCTCACCAACACCGCTGCCGCGCCGAGCAGGAAAACGAGCTGCAGCGCTTCGCCCCAGGTGCCACCGACAAAGCGTACGTAGTAGCCGCCCGCGGCCATCGCACACAGATAGATGCCGACGGCGGCAAGCGCAGTTGAATAGAAGACGACATGGCGGGAGATGAAGATGCTGGCGCTCGAGGCCACGCTTTTTCGTACGGCGAGCACGATCATCGGCACAGCCAGCACGAGCGCGGCGCCGCGCACGCTCCAGGCGGTTGCGTCAACTGCGCCGAGCAGCTCGGACTGCGCGTAAAGAAAAAGATCGTAGGCGAACTGGCCACCGACTCCGAAGAGCAGATACTTCAGCCAGTCGCGCTCTGACACGGCGGAGTTGCGATAGATCTGCTCGATGAGCACCAGCCCGAGGAGCGCCAGCGCAAGGCGCGCCAGCGCAAGGTCACCATGTGTCATTTGGACCATGGGATACGCCCATTGCAGCACCTGTGCGACAAGTAAGCTCACCCAGATCACATGCGCCAGGATTGCAAGCCAGCGCGGCACGCGGCGGGTAAATGCCGCCGTCAATAACAAAAGCCACCCCGCATCGCGAGCCACTTCCAGTGCATCCACGACGGGCGCAGCGCTGCTCAACGCGTTGAGTGCAGCGAACGCAGCCGAGCCCGCCCATATCGCCGACAGCGCAGACGCAAGGTTCAACCAGTGCCCGAACGGGTCCGCACGGCGGCCGATCAGTAACAGAACGTTGAGCGCCACAAACGCGAGCGCCGCCGTGCCATATGCAATTGTCGCAAAATTCATGGTGTGTTGATGGGCAGCGGCCTAGTCGTGCCCGACGCGCAGATTCCCGCGACACAACGTGACGCACATCACACGCTCTGCCGCCGTGCGTCGGCGCTTCTTACACGGGGGCGCCGGAATCCGTGCTTCCCAGTGCGGACTTAAACTGTTTAATATATATATCAATGGCTTACCTGAGTTGGCATGCAGCTTGCTTATAATCAGGCGTCCGGACAATTTTTTGCATCCCGGGCAGGAATGAGGTCTCTATGAAAAGCACTCGCATTGTCTTGGCACTTGGAGTTTTGGCTCTAAGCTCGTCGGCATACGCCGGCGCCGATCAGTTTGACTGGCAGCAGCATCAGCACAACTGCCAGGGCCAGGGCCAGAGCTTTTTTGGCTCCTTCGAGCAAACGAGAACTTGTGGGAGCACTGTGTCGGTGCCGGAACCTGCGACACTGGGCCTGCTCGGAATCGGTTTAATTGGTTTGGCCGTCAAACGGCGCCGGAAATAACACGAATTCATTTCGACTCTTTAACGGCCCCGCCCGCGCGGGGCCGTTTTTTTTCCTCGCTTATAACCCGAACATAACGCGCTCCGTGTACGCGATATCTCCGATATGCGGCGGGTGAGGACCTCTGAAGAATTTTGGACCCGTCGCCGAGAACTTGCCAAGCAGGCCGCGAATCGGCCCATTGGATTCGATGAATACCATCGGCATGCCGCGCCAAGCCAGGAATCGGCTCAGGGGTCCCGCAAAGCGCACAAACTCTTCAGGACCCCGGCAGTAGACCAAGAGCGCATGGGGCAGCGCGAACGAGAGCGGCACGCGCGTCGATTTCCACTCATGCGAACGCCGCAGGAAGACGAACGGGTAGCGGCGCTTCCCGGCGGTGCATATCACGCTGATGCAGCCATAGCTCGCATGATGCAGTAGCAGTGCGATATCGGCCGATGACAAGTCATTACCCGGCGCGGTCTCGGCCGTGACGGCCGAGACGCGAGCATCCGGCGGCCCGGCGCAGAAAACCGACATGGCCTTGAATTGCCCCGTGCCGAATGCGGTAAAGCCCTGCGCCTCGAGGATCGGCCAAGTATGGCGCGCCGGCGTAATGTTGAGAAAAGTGACATTCTTGTGTGCCAGGGCGCGTGAGGTCAGCATCGTCGCGTGACTTCTGAACTGTGGCTCCACATACCAGCTGGCGACATTGCCGCGAATTCGCGTTTCTCCGGCGACCAGCATCGAAGAGAAAATGATCAGCAGCACCCCAACCGGAGTGCCGTCGATCGCGAGTACGAATCCGAACTTTGGATATCCCTCAGGCGTGGAATGCGTCGCAAGACGATTTAGCGTCAACATCCAGTGATCGTGGCTGCGCTCCGGAAAACCGGCATACAAGAGACTCGCAATCCGCTCGATATCAGCCGGGCGAATCTCGCGACACTGAATGCGCCGTTGCGAAGAGGCCATCAGCTCGACACAGACCCGCTTGAATAGAGTGTGGTTAATGACCCCTGTGGCATGTCATAATCCGCTGGAAAACCAATCAGTTGAGCTACGGAGGTTCTACAATGTCGGTCAGTGCCAGATCCACGATCCTATCTCAATTTGAGCAAGTTGCCCGCGAGCAAAATCGGAAACTGGCACCTCTGTCCGATGACCTGGTTCTCATGGATTCGGGCTTGGACTCACTGTGTTTCGCAATCGTCGTCGCTCGGCTCGAGGACTCGCTTGGGTTCGATCCGTTTGGCGCGACGGAGGATGCACGCTTTCCCGTAACCTTGGGCGATTTCATTACGTTCTACGAAGATGCCGCAAAATGACGCGGTTTCGCTCGCGCAAGCCATAAGCGACCCGGCACACCGATCGCAGCGCTTTATTTGGAGTGCCGAGACCGAGGTCGCACTCAAGGACTTGAACGCCAGATCGAGCCTCGACTGCAGCATTCAAGAATTGCGCGCTCGGTCGGTGCTGATTCTAACGCGAGACCAGCTCACGGCAGCGCTTGCGCTTATCCAACTCGACGGCATCGCGCGCCGCCTCGTTCTTTGTCCTCCGGATGTGGATGCCGCGCACCTTCCCTTCGTCATCGCGACGGCAGAAGTGGACGCCGTGGTATCCGATTACGCGCCCGCTGACATGGGCGCGGCCCAGGGTGTGCGTTTCATCGCTTGTTCGTCGCGGACGTCGCCGACCGATGCTGTGCGCGGCGAACAGCGGGCAAGCGAGTGGATTTTGTTCACCTCCGGAACGAGCGGCATGCCGAAAATGGTCTCGCATAGTTTGGCGAGCCTCGCCGGAGCGATCCAGGCGGGCGGCCATCTGGCCGGCGCAAATATTTGGAGCACGTTTTACGACATCCGCCGCTACGGCGGCTTGCAGATCTTCCTGCGCGCGCTCTTAGGCGGCGGCTCGCTCGCGCTGTCGAGTGACACAGAGTCCGCCGCAGCCTTCCTCACCCGGGCCGGATCGCATGGTGTGACGCACATGACCGGCACGCCATCTCATTGGCGCCGTGCTCTCATGAGCGGGTTGGCGCAGCAAATATCACCCCAATACGTGCGCCTCTCCGGAGAGATCGCGGACCAGTCCATCCTCGACGGTCTGCGCGCGCAGTATCCGCGCGCCACCATTGCACATGCCTTCGCCTCGACTGAGGCCGGGGTGGGGTTCGAGGTCGAGGATGGCCTTGCCGGCATACCCGCAAGCTTCTTCGAGCATGCCACCCAAGGCGTGGAACTCAAAGTCGAAGACGGCTCATTACGAATCCGCTCGGCGCGTACCGCGCGGCACTACGTGGGCAATGAGCGCGCAACCCTCCTCGATGCGCAAGGCTACGTCGACACCGGCGACGTTCTTGAATTGCGCGACGGCCGCTACTATTACAGCGGCCGCCGCGGCGGAATCATCAACGTCGGCGGCTTGAAGGTCCATCCGGAAGAGGTCGAAGCGGTCATCAATCGCCATCCGCGCGTGCAGATGTCGCTGGTGAGATCCAGAAAAAGCCCGGTGACCGGCGCCATCGTCGTCGCGGAAATCGTGCTCAAGCCCGAGTTGGCGGCAACCGCCGCCGCGAGCGAGAACTCGACTCTCAAAGCCGAGATCCTGGAAAGTTGTCATCGCGCGCTCGCCGCACACAAGGTTCCTGCCGCGATTCGTATCGTGCCTTCCTTGGAAGTCACGCCCTCAGGCAAGGTGGCGCGGCCCAATGCGTAACGTCATCGTGACCGGGGGCAGCCGCGGATTGGGCCTCGGGATGGTGCGCGTCCTGAGTTCGGCCGGGTACAACGTGGTCGCCATTGCCCGTCAGGAAAGCGCAGATCTCGCGGCCGCCATCAAAGAGGCAAGCCACGGCGGCGTGCATTTCCGGGCTTGCGACTTATCCGAAACCGCGGGCATTGCCACCTTCGCCAAAGCCCTGCGCCGCGACTTTGGCTCGTTCCATGGGCTCGTCAACAACGCAGGCCTCGGTACGGGCGGACTTCTCGCCAGCATGCCCGATGCGCAAATCGAAAAGCTCGTGCGGCTCAATACGCTGGCGCCGGTCATCCTAACTAAGTACATCGTGCGATCCATGATGGCGGACGGTGGCGGCCGGATCGTCAACGTCTCATCGATCGTGAGCTTCACCGGCTTCAACGGGCTGTCCGTTTACAGCGCGACGAAGTCGTCGCTGGTCGGCTTCACCCGCTCGCTGGCAAGAGAAGTGGGCAAGGTGGGCATTACCGTCAACGCCGTGGCGCCTGGATTTGTCGATACCGAGATGACCGAAAGCCTGGAAGGCGAACAACGCGCGAAGATCATGCGCAGGAGCGCTCTCGGGCGAATGGTGTCGGTCGAGGATGTCGCAAACGCCGTGGAATTTCTCTTGAGCGACAAAGCCGCGAATATCACCGGGACAGTGCTAACCGTCGACGCCGGCAGCACGGCATAGACGGCGCAGGATTCACCTCACACGCGCACTTGGCCGCCTTGAATGCGCTCGAAGAGCGCCTCGTCTAGGCGCACGAAGCCCGGACGAGAGCGGTCGTAAAAGTAGAGCAAATCGCTCACCGCCGCAGGATCATAGCCGTCGCGCGCGAGATCCTGTTTTTTCGGCTTGAATGTCGATGTCACTTCAATCTCGCCGAGAATGCGCAGGAACACGGGGCGTGCGTAGTCCGGCAGGCGCGCGGCGAGGTGCTGTTCAAACGCGCCGACGTCGAACGCCGCGCTGCTTACGATCGCCGCCATCCCCGCCCGACCCTCGATTGCAGGGATTGCGACGCCGTAAACAATCGAATCGACGACGCCCGCAAACGCGGAGATGATTTCCGCAACCTCCGATGTGGATACGTTTTCGCCCTTCCAGCGAAAGGTATCGCCGATTCGGTCCACAAAATAGAAGAACCCGGCGCTGTCCTTGCGCATGAGATCGCCTGATCGGAACCAAGCATCGCCGGCGACGAAGACATTGCGCAAAATCTTGAGCTCCGATGCGCTCTCGTCGCTATAGCCTTCGAAGGCGCCCGCCGCACCCGCGCCGCTCGAGGAGATCTTGCTGATCGCCTCGCCCACCTCGTCAGTCGCGCAGCGCTCGCACAATCCTGCGGCGTTGCGCATGGGCTTGCCCGCTTCGACGTCGAATTTCACAAGTGCGATCGGAAAACGGTGCGCGAGAAACGACGGAATTCGGCCGATTGCGCCGGGCTTGCCCTCGCAGTTGTAGAGCGAAAAGTTTGCCTCCGTCGCCGCGTAGAACTCGAGAATCTGTGGAATGCGAAAGCGCTCCTTGAAGGACTCCCAGATGTCGCCGCGCAGCCCGTTGCCACAGCAAAGCCTGATGCGATGCTCAACCGGTCGTGGCTGCGGCGCAGCATGCATCAAAAAGCGGCACAGCTCACCGATGTATTGGAAGAGTGTGCACTCCTGAGCGACGATATCCTCCCAGAAGCGCCGCGCCGAGAATCCCTGCCGCAGAAAGACCGAACCGCCGTTGACCAGCGTCGCGCCGACCGCCACGACGCCGCCCACACTGTGATACATGGGCAAACAGTTATACATGCAGTCTGTCACACGAGTGTCGAGAAGCCCTGCGAACCAGTGGCTCCATTGCATGACACGGTAGTGAGTGACATTCGCCGCCTTAGGTAAACCCGTGGTGCCGGACGTATATATATAGAGTGCCCGGTCCGTGATCGACGGCAGCGGACATTGAGTGTCCGCGAGCGGCGTTCCCGACACGCTTGCGATGTCTTCGTCAATGCGCGCAAAGCCGTGAGGCCCCGCGCCATAAGCCCAGCATGGGATCTCTCGGTCGATGCGGTGCCGCACGGCTGTAACAGCGGCTGCAAACGCGGCACCGACAATCACCTGCTTGGGAGCGACGACGTTGAAGGCATGGGCTAACGAGTCGCCGACGAGCTGGGTGTTGATGAGCGCAACAATGCCGCCCGTGCGGGTGATTCCGAGCCAGATCGCCAAGTAATCCGGTGCATTCGCCATCATCAGGCCGACCACATCGCCGGGAGCTATTCTTTGCTCGAGCGCCCAGCGGGCATAGCGGTTGCATCGTTGCGCCAGAGCACGATAAGTCAAGGACTCCGCGTCGCTCAATAACGCCGTCGCCGTACCAAACTTCTCGGCGAGGGCCTCTATACAGGTGGGCAGCGTGACAGTGGGATTGCGCACGATGGGCGCAGTCATCTCGAGCGCGCGCACCCAGGCCTTGAGAGGAGAATTACTGCTGTCGTCACCCGGGGCTGGCATGGTCTAATTGTCGTGTACTGGGAGGACGAGGCCATGACTGAGCGTGTTGCGATCGAACGTCTGCTGCTCGAACTCTACGCCGCGCGAGTGCGCGGCGATCTTGCGGGGGTGTGCGCCACATTCACGAACGACGCCAGTTTTCAGGTCGCCGGCGCCAGCAGCAATGCGACCCCGATCGCGATGAAGGCGGTCGGTGTGAGCGAATTTCGTCCGCTGCTCGCCATCATGATCAAGAGCTTCAAGCTGAGCGAGCAGACCATTCTCGCCATGCTGATTGACGGTGCGCGGGCAGCCGTGCACTGGCGAGCCAAGATCAATTCGCGGATCACCGGGACCACGGTACTGACTGAGCTCATTGATGTCGTCGAGGTCAGGGAAGGACGCATTGGCGCCTACACGGAGTTCTTTGTTCCGCGCTGAGTCTCGCAACGCGTTCACTTGAGCGCCAGCGCCTCTGCAATCGCCGCGCCCGCCTCGCCAATGGCTCGCTGTGCATAGCTGATTGCGCCGCCCATGCAATAGAAGTGATGGATCATGCCCGCGTGGCACACGTAGCGCACCGCTACGCCGGCGCGCTCGAGAGCATCGGCGTACGCCCTGCCCTCGTCGCGGAACGGATCGAATTCCGCCGTATGGATGTGCGCCGGCGGCAAGCCCGCGAAGTCGAGCGCCCGTAACGGCGAGATGCGCCAATCCATTCGATCCATGGTGCGAGCGTAGTTTTCGACGGCCCAGTCCAGAGTCACACGTTCCATGAAGTAGCCTTGCCCGTACGCCTCCCAGGAAGCCGATTTGCCGCTCAAGTCCGTCACCGGACAGATGAGCACCTGCAGCGCCAGCGCCGGGCCGGAAGTCTCTTTGGCGCGCTGGCACACGACCGCGGCGAGCGTACCGCCGAAAGAGTCGCCGCCGACGGCGACGCGCGCCGGATCGATGTGCACTTCGCGAGCATGCTCGCAGAGCCATTGGGTAGCAAAGTAGGCGTCGTCGACGGCCGCAGGGAACCGATGCTCGGGCGCGAGGCGATAATCCACCGAAAAAATGCGGCAGCCGCTGGCGTTGGCCAGCATGCGGCACAACCCCTCGTGCGTGTCGATGCTGCAGAACACTCCCGCGCCGCCGTGAAAGTAGATGAGCGCCGCGCAATGCTCGACCGGACTTACATGCGCCGGCGTATAGATGCGCACAGCCAGAGGGCCAGCCCTGCTCGGCAGCTCGCGATTCTCGATCGCACCGATCGCAACGCCGTGCGCATCGAAAGCCTGCGCCAGCTGCAGCATCGCCTCACGAAGCTTGGCGGCGGTGAAATCAACGCTGCGCAGTGGCATGCCACCTGCGGCCAAGAGACCTAAAATTCGTTTTGCCTGGCGGTCGAGCGGCATGCGCAGATCGGTCTGTGATACAAGTCCGGCTTGAGCGCACCGCTCAAGCCGGCTGCTGCAGAGCTTCGATCAAGCTGCTGATCGCCGCGACGGAACGGAAGTTCGCAGGCGTAATCCGGCTTTCCGGTATCATCACGTCAAACTCGGTCTCTACGGCGAGAACGAGGTTCACCATGTCCATGGATGTGAGACCGGCGTCACGCAGGTCATCGGCCGGCTCGACTGTACGGCTGATGGAGCGCTGCGTGAGCAACCTCTGTACGACAGAAATGACCCGCTCTACGGCTGAATGAATGCTGCGTTCCGCCATGATGCCGCTATCTTTAACCTCGAGATCAACCTTGCAGCAAGGGCGCCGGCAGCTGTGATCGGTGTCATAGAAAAAGAGGCTGAAGGTCGGCATCCTATAGTTTGCAATCAGACTTCACAATCGCGTAATTTTGCGGCGGCGGTCCGCTCCACCGGCGCTGCGCGCTGTCATAAAAATAGCGCGCATCGTGAATAGAGACCCCAAATGAAAAGCGCCCTCATGGACACTCCCGACAGAATACCCACGCTAGGCGTGACCGCCGCACAGAACCTGAAGGGTCGTGCCGAGGTCGTCGCCGCGGCCGCGGCAGAGCATGGCGATGCGGTGGATCGCGACGCACGCTTTCCGACGGAGACCTTCGCGGCCGCACGTGCGCAGCGACTGCTCGGAGTCATGGTCCCGGGCGAGCTCGGCGGCGAGGGTGCGAGCGTCTCCGACGTAGTTGACGTGTGTTACATGCTCGGCAAGGCCTGCGCCTCCTCGGCCATGATTTTCGCCATGCATCAGATCATGGTCGCGATCTTGGTGCGACATGCGCGCCACAGCGCATGGCATCAAGAACTGCTGCGGCGGCTCATCGCGGAGCAGCTGTTGTTCGCCTCTTCCACGACTGAAAATCAGACCGGCGGCGACGTGCGCACGAGCGCCTGTGTCGTGGAGAGAACCGGCTCGCGCATGGCGCTCGTCAAGAACGCCACGGTCATGTCCTACGGTGCGCAGGCCGATGGGATTCTGACGACCGCGCGCCGCAGTGCCGATGGTGCGGCATCCGACCAGGTGCTGGTGGCGTTCCTGAAGAAGGATTACGAGCTCGAGCGCATCGTCGATTGGGATGTGCTTGGGATGCGCGGTACCTGCAGCACCGGCTTCACCCTGCGCGGCCAAGGCGGGGTGGAACAGATTCTGCCGGATGCCTACGAGAAAATTCACACTCAAAGCATGGTGCCGGTGGCGCACCTCACCTGGAGCGGCGTGTGGACTGGCATCGCGGCCGGCGCCGTCGGCCGCGCCCGCCGCTTCGTGCGCGGCGCCGCCCGTCACGGCAGCGGCCAGCTCCCGCCGGGGGCTGCGCATCTCACCCGCGCCGTCATGGCACTGCGCGCATTGCGCGGCAGTGTGGCGGCAGCTTTGCAACACTACGAGATCGCCGCGATGAGTGAGGATGGGCTCGCGGCGCTTGAATTTCAGACGGCGATGAATCTCCTCAAGGTCAACTCGTCCGAAGCGGCAATCGCGACCGTTATGAGCGCCATGCAGGCCTGCGGGCTCTCGGGCTACCGTAACTCAGGAGAGTTCAGTATCTGTCGCAGTCTGCGCGACGTGCTGTCCTCCTCGATCATGATCAATAACGACCGCATCCTCGCCAATGCTGCAAGCGCTCTGCTGCTGGTCGACATTCCGGCGTTGCTCCGTGACTAGTCCTCTGCGCATGAACCAATTCTCCCCGAGTCGGCTTGAGTCGATTACGGAGGCATTACTATGGCCGACGAGCGCAAACGGCGTGCATGCCCGAACCGGACTCTTTGAGCAGGTCATCGACGGATTGACAACTGCCATCACGGCGCGCCGCGAAGCCGGCACGGAGATCCTGCGATTTCCGCCGGTGATGAGTCGCGCGCTGGTGGAGAAATCCGGATATCTCAAAAGCTTTCCGCACCTCTTAGGTTGTGTAAGCTGTCTGCACGGCGGGGAAAAGGCGATTCGCGCGCTCGTCGACAGTCAGGGTCCGGATTGGGTCAAGGGCCTCGGGGCGACGGATCTGGTGCTCACGCCCGCAGCCTGTTATCCCCTTTATCCGCTGGTCGCGGCGCGCGGTGCCGTGCCCGCGAACGGTGTCGCTTTCGATGTCGCCTCGTATTGCTTTCGTCGCGAGACCTCGCATGAGCCTGGCAGGTTGCAGTCGTTTCGAATGCGCGAGTATGTCTGCGTTGGAACACCCGAGAGCGCCCTCGCTTTTCGTAAGCGCTGGATCGAGCGCGCGTCTGACCTGGCGCAGCGGCTCGCCCTGCCCTATAGGCTTGCCGCGGCCAGCGATCCGTTCTTCGGTCGCGCCGGCAAGATGATGGCTATGAGTCAAGTCGAGCAGGAGCTAAAATTCGAGTTACTGATCCCGGTGAACTCGGAGGAAGAGCCTACGGCGTGCATGAGCTTCAATTATCACCAAGACCATTTCGGCACGACTTGGGGCTTGCGCACGGATGCGAAAGAAGTCGCGCACACGGCCTGCGTCGCCTTTGGCCTTGACCGGCTGGGTCTTGCGCTTTTCGCGACACACGGCCTCGACCTGCAGAAGTGGCCGGCGAGTGCCCGCGAGACGCTATCGGTCTGATCCATGCGCAACGAAACGATTGCGGTTCAGGGCGGCTACGACGTCGATCCCACGACTAAGTCCGCCGCAGTACCGATCTATCAGACCGTGGCGTATGAATTCGACAGCGCTGAACACGGCGCAGCGCTCTTCAATCTCGAGGTAGAAGGCTACCGCTACACACGCATCAGCAATCCGACCAACGTCGTACTCGAGCGACGCGTGACGGCGCTCGAAGGCGGCCTGGAAGCTCTCAGCGTCAGCACCGGGCAGGCCGCATTGCATTTTGCAACGCTCAATGTCACCTCGCCCGGCACGAACATCGTCTCGGTGCCGCAGCTCTACGGCACGACGCATACGCTGTTCGCCCACATTCTGCCCAAACTCGGCATCAACGTCCGCTTTGCCGCGAGCGATCAAGCGCAGGCCATCGAAAAGCTCATCGATGCGCAGACGCGCGCGGTATTCTGCGAAAGCGTCGGCAATCCGGCCGGAAACATCTGCGATGTCGAGGCGCTCGCGGAAGTGGCCCACAAACATGGCGTACCGCTGATCGTCGACAACACAGTGGCGACGCCCATTCTGCTGCGCCCGATCGAATACGGCGCCGACATCGTCCTGCATTCACTGACGAAGTTCATGGGCGGTCACGGCACGACGATGGGCGGCATTATTGTCGACAGCGGCAATTTCCCCTGGGATAAACACGCCGCACGCTTCCCCATGTTCAGTGAGCCTGACACTTCCTATCACGATCTCATCTACACGGATCACTTTGGCAAAGCGGCATACATCGCACGCTGCCGCAGTGTTTATCAAAGGGCCATGGGCTCGGTGCTCGCGCCGTTGAGCGCGTTTCTGCTGCTGCAGGGTATCGAGAGCGTAGCCGTGCGCATCGATCGGCACGTCGAGAACGCGCGCCGCACCGCCGAATTCCTGCGCGCCGACCCGCGGGTGGAATGGGTCAACTATGTGGGGTTTGCGGATAACCCCTACCATGCGCTTGCCCAGAAGTACTTAGGCGGCCGCGCCTGTTCGCTCATGACGTTTGGGATCCGCGGCGGCTTCGAGGCCGGAACGCGCTTCTACGATGCGTTGCAGCTGTTTCGCAGACTGGTCAATCTCGGCGACTCCAAGTCCCTCGCCTGTCATCCAGCCTCCACGACTCATCGGCAAATGTCCCCGGATGAGCAGCGCAACGCCGGCGTCACTCCGGAGATGATCCGCTTGAGCGTCGGCATCGAACACGTCGACGACATCATCGCCGACCTTGACCAAGCGCTGTCGGCGGCGGCAGGCAAGCGCGCGCCCTAATGTCCGCGCACGACGAGGGCGACGTGCTGGTCATCGGGCTCGTCAATAACATGCCAGACGGGGCGCTCAAGACCACCGAGCGGCAGTTCCGGGAACTGCTCACCTTCGCAAGAGGCGACACTCCGATACGACTCAGGCTCTTTTCCCTGCCCGAGGCCGTGCGCGCCGAAGCGACCCGCGCCTACATCAGCGACAACTATGAGAAATTCAGCAATCTGTGGACCGCGCGCCTCGACGGATTGATCGTGACCGGCACCGAGCCGCGCACGGCGGTGCTCGCCGACGAGCCGTACTGGCATTCGCTGACGAAGCTCGTCGATTGGGCGCAGAGCAACACCACCTCGACGGTTTGGTCCTGCCTCGCCGCGCACGCCGCCGTGTACCACCTGGATGGTATCGAGCGGCAGAAGTTTCCGGAAAAGCTCTCCGGAGTATTCGAGTGTGCGCGCGCGGGCGTGCACCGCATGCTTGCCGATGCAGCGGATACCTGGCGCATTCCGCATTCCAGGTCGAACGACCTGCCCGCAAAAGCCCTGACGGCGGCGGGCTATCAAATCCTGTCGACGTCGCCCGTTGCCGGCGCCGACATGTTCATCAAGCAAACAGGCAGCCTATTTGTGTTCCTGCAAGGCCATCCGGAATACGATCCGGATTCGCTGCTGCGCGAGTTTCATCGCGACGTCGGCAGATTTCTGAAGAGCGAACGCGAGGCCTACCCGCAGATGCCGCGTGGCTATTTTGATGCCGGCGCCGCCGCCGCGCTGAGCGCGTTTCGCGAGCGGGCGCTCGTCGAGCGTCATGCGGATCTCCTCGAGAGTTTCCCCGCCGTCGACGTGCAGGGACCGTCAGCGCCGACGTGGCGCGCCCAGGCACGGCTGCTGTACGGCAATTGGTTGAGCCTGCTCCGGATGAGCCGACAGCAGGCGCGCGCCCGCGCTCTATGAAAGGCGATCCACGCCCGCCAGCGGCACTTTTCCCGACCCGCGCCGAGCGAGCGCGGCTGGATGACTTCCTGACGCGCGAGCTGCCGCGCGCCAACGAGCGCATCGTGCAGGGATCTGTCGTACCGACGTTCGATCTCAATACTTTCAAGAAGGAACTCGCAGGGTTCAATTTTCGCTCTCCACGGCCGCTCGATGAATTGCTGGCTTGGAGCATTGTGCAACTCGAGCACGGCATCGTGCACATGACCCACCCGCGCTACTTCGGGCTCTTCAACCCCGCTCCCACTTTTCCGGCCGAGTGCGCAGATCGCATTGTCGGGGCATTCAATCCGCAGCTTGCGACCTGGACGACGGCGCCCGCGGCGGTTGAAATCGAGGCGCATGTCGTCAAGGCGGTGGCGCTGCGTGCGGGGCTGCCCAGCGATGCCGTGGGGCACTGTACTTCGGGCGGCTCAGAGGCGAACTGCACGGCGCTGCTGTGCGCGTTGACACGCGCCAATCCCAACTTCGCAACCGACGGAACGCGAGCCTTCGCCGGCACGCCGACCTTCTACATCTCGCAAGACAGCCATCTCGCCTGGCTCAAGATTGCCCATCAGACTGGGGTCGGACGCGCGGCGGCGCGGCTCGTGCCGACGGACGGCCGCGGCCGTCTGGATCCAGATGCGCTCATGAAGACTCTGCGCGAAGACCGAGCGCACGGCAAGGTGCCGGTGATGATCGTCGCCACGGCCGGGACCACCAACGCCGGGATGATCGATCCTCTGGAACGCTGCGCGGAAATCGCGCGCGAGGCCTCCCTCTGGTATCACGTCGATGCGGCCTGGGGGGGCGCGCTCATGGCCTCCGAGCGGCTACGCGCCGGCCTCGTCGGCATGGAACACTCCGATTCAATCACAGTCGATGCGCATAAATGGTTCGCAACGACAATGGGTTGCGGCATGTTCATGACACGGCACGCGACCATCCTGTCCTCCGTGTTCCATGTCTCGACGACCTTTATGCCCTCGAACATCGTGAACCTCGACCCGTACGTGACAACGGCGCAGTGGTCACGGCGATTTCTCGGCCTGCGGCTGTTTCTGTCGCTGGCCGCCGCCGGGTGGCAGGGCTACGGCGAACATGTGGAACGCTCCATCGCGTTGATGGCCGTGCTTAAAGATGAGCTGGCCGCCAAGGGCTGGACCATCGCGAACGACTCGGGGCTTGCGGTCCTGTGTGTGGCCCCACCGCCCGGTTACGGGGATATCCGCCCGTTCGTTGCAAAAGTGATCGCCTCAGGGCGTGCCTGGGTCGCAGCGGCGAAGTTCGAGGGTCGTGACATCATCCGTATTTGCCTGACCCACGGTGAGGCAACCTCCGACGACATCCTCGAGCTCGTGCGCGCGCTCAGCGCTGGACACTGAAATCGGCTAGGACGGCGGTGTGTTCGGGCCGTCGAACTGCTTGCGCCACCACACGGCGAGCATCGGCAGCATCGCCATGCCGATTGAGAATGAACTTGCCCCCATGGCGCCGCGCATAGAGCCAACTGAAAAGGGCCGGGCGCACGCCTCCCAAGTGGAGAAGGCCTGTGGGCTGGGGGCAAAGCGAGTTACGACTGTCATACGCAATATTCCCACGCCAGGGGCACGATGCGCAGCTGGGTCATCTCGATAAGGAAGCGCGGTGAAGATGTGTTACGGGCAGCCACCGCACGAAGTCCCGTATTGATCGGCGTCCCAAGTCAGAGCGCTCGGTATTGATTGATTCGCCCTGCTTGCGCCCCGTACACTTCGCGCGATCGGTTGGGCGGTTAGCTCAGCGGTAGAGCACTGCTTTCACACGGCAGGGGCCACAGGTTCGATCCGCCCACCAAAACATCAAGACGTTTCGAGAGGTCTTGGCCATGGACTGAAGAGGGTTAGCGGAGCAAAAATCGATCACTTGACCGATGCTCGCATCCTGCTAGCGCTCCTGCCGCCAGGTGCCGTACGCTGTAGAGTTCCAGACCAGTGAACCGGATCGCCAATTCGCACTCATCTGCAGCGTCAAACATTGCTGCGGTTATATTCAGGTCGGCCTAAGTGAAAGGGGCCTTGCGGGTTTCGCTCTGGGGTAGTTGCCCTCATGTGGTCTGAGCTTCGTGCTGACTCCAGGCTCTATTGTATGCTCCGTTTCCCGGACGGCGCCGGAGTGCTCCGTTGCACGTTGCTTGCGTTCCGATCGCCCGGTCTTCTAGTCCTAACGATTCAGCGTACAGGTCACTACTATTTGGATCGCCGCAACCGCGGTGGCTGGAAGCTCGCGGTGCTCGGTCTGAAGATATTTCTGGCATTTGCGCGGTGGCTCGCGCTCATTATTGCCAAATCCGATGTGGACGCACGCACCGTCATTGCTGGAGGCGTCTATCTTTCAGATGCCGGGCATCTGATTATCGGACCGCACAGCATCGGCAAGGGCACGCTGATTCATGAGCGGGTTACTATAGGCGTGAGCGCGGCAGGTGCGGGGCCGCCCACAATCGGCGAAAACGTCTGGATCGGTCCGGACTGCGTAGTCTATGGCGACAGTCGGCTCGGTAATGGAGTAACCGTGCTGCCGGGGACTGTCTTGTCAATGAGTGTTCCCGACAATGCGGTGGTCGGCGGCAATCCCGGAGGTATTGTGCGATTCGACTTCGACAACAGCCAGTTGCGACGCAGTCTCGCATACAACATTAACCGCGAGTCGCTTGCGTTCCTATGACTTCTTTTCTGCAGGCCTCGCGAGCTGACCTCAATCGTTGTCTGGATGAAAACGCCACCTCGATGTGGAGCAAGCTGCAGGCCGTGCGTCGAAATGAGGGATTGCAGGCCGTACTCGTGTATCGGTTCGGCAGGATGCTTGACTCCAAGAAGAAGCATGTACTCCTGTGGCCATTGGCTGCCGTCGGCTGGGGTGTCTACGCCTTGGCGGCGCTCGTCATGCGCAGGGGGTACGGTATTAAAGTGTCGCTGTCGGCGGATATCGGCGCAGGTTTCTGGATTGGCCATTTTGGAGGTATCGAAGTCCTCAACTGTCGACTCGCCGAACGTTGCTCGGTCGGGCAACAGACAAAAGTGGGACGTGCGGAGCAAATAGACGGGCCGGAAATCGGACACAGCGTCTGGATCGGGGCTCACGCAAGGATTTTCGGACCGGTAAAAGTTGGTGCCCACGCGACCATCGCACCCGGTGCACGCGTGACCAAAGATGTTCCAAGCCACTCGCTGATCGTCGGAGATCCGGGCCGCATAGTCTCGCGCCGATACGACAATTCCCATATCCTGCCGCGTATCTGATGCCGCCGGGTCGCGGCCTGGGCATGTCGACGGTGCGGCATGACTGGATCTGCCAGCTGCGACGCTTTGCGCCGATGCTAGTTAGTCACCGACGTAGCATCATTTCGCATGCCCGGTTCGCCCGCCAAGATGAGCAGGACGTACTCCATCGAACGAATGCGCAGCGGTCATTTCTCGCCGGCACCGAGATCGGCGTATTTCCTGGGCGCGCGACTGCCAACCCTCAGCCCTCCTCGCCTTAATTAGCTCCTGCACTGGGTAGGCGCTGAGCGCGTCGATCACCCTGCAGGCCGCCTTCAGCTTGGATCCCATCCGCACCACATTTGCGATCCGGTCGCACGAGCCCTGCGATCTTGTGTCGCCGATAATTGGCTATGGCTGCAGAAATGAGAGCTGGGTCTCAATTATTGACTGGCACTGAGATTATCGATAATTGACCCCGCGCGCCATCAGCATAATAGAAAACATATGTTAACTATCGTACATACAGACGCCGCCAGAGCCGTGAACACTCCTGACAGGGAAAGCGGCCAATTCAAGGAGTATTGGCCATTTCTTCGCGCTCTCTCGCGATTGGTTTGACGCGCAATTCGCCCGCTAGAACGCTTCGGCAGGAGGCCGCCTGCCTTGACATCTCACGTTCCCTCACCCGCAGCCCGTGCAGACGATTTCGCCATCTGCAGTAACACTAGCGATCGGCTGTGGGAGCTTCTCGCTCGCGCCACCGCGTGCTGCGTTTTACGTGGGCAGGCGGCTATAGGTCTTCCTGAAGATAGCTATGGCAAAGCGATTCAACCCCGTGCAGCTTCTCCTGGTCGAAGATCAATCCGCAGCTTGCGACCTGGACGACGGCGCCCGCGGCGGTTGAAATCGAGGCGCATGTCGTCAAGGCGGTGGCGCTGCGTGCGGGGCTGCCCAGCGATGCCGTGGGGCACTGTACTTCGGGCGGCTCAGAGGCGAACTGCACGGCGCTGCTGTGCGCGTTGACACGCGCCAATCCCAACTTCGCAACCGACGGAACGCGAGCCTTCGCCGGCACGCCGACCTTCTACATCTCGCAAGACAGCCATCTCGCCTGGCTCAAGATTGCCCATCAGACTGGGGTCGGACGCGCGGCGGCGCGGCTCGTGCCGACGGACGGCCGCGGCCGTCTGGATCCAGATGCGCTCATGAAGACTCTGCGCGAAGACCGAGCGCACGGCAAGGTGCCGGTGATGATCGTCGCCACGGCCGGGACCACCAACGCCGGGATGATCGATCCTCTGGAACGCTGCGCGGAAATCGCGCGCGAGGCCTCCCTCTGGTATCACGTCGATGCGGCCTGGGGGGGCGCGCTCATGGCCTCCGAGCGGCTACGCGCCGGCCTCGTCGGCATGGAACACTCCGATTCAATCACAGTCGATGCGCATAAATGGTTCGCAACGACAATGGGTTGCGGCATGTTCATGACACGGCACGCGACCATCCTGTCCTCCGTGTTCCATGTCTCGACGACCTTTATGCCCTCGAACATCGTGAACCTCGACCCGTACGTGACAACGGCGCAGTGGTCACGGCGATTTCTCGGCCTGCGGCTGTTTCTGTCGCTGGCCGCCGCCGGGTGGCAGGGCTACGGCGAACATGTGGAACGCTCCATCGCGTTGATGGCCGTGCTTAAAGATGAGCTGGCCGCCAAGGGCTGGACCATCGCGAACGACTCGGGGCTTGCGGTCCTGTGTGTGGCCCCACCGCCCGGTTACGGGGATATCCGCCCGTTCGTTGCAAAAGTGATCGCCTCAGGGCGTGCCTGGGTCGCAGCGGCGAAGTTCGAGGGTCGTGACATCATCCGTATTTGCCTGACCCACGGTGAGGCAACCTCCGACGACATCCTCGAGCTCGTGCGCGCGCTCAGCGCTGGACACTGAAATCGGCTAGGACGGCGGTGTGTTCGGGCCGTCGAACTGCTTGCGCCACCACACGGCGAGCATCGGCAGCATCGCCATGCCGATTGAGGTCGTGTCCGTCACCCAGTCCTGAAAATCCCGATCCCGCCCGACCCATGAAAGGCCCTGGACGAACTCGATGAATGCGCCGAAGCCCGAGAGCGCGGCGGCGATGATGAATAGGTTGGCGCGTGGAAAGGCAGCAACGGCAAGCCCGGTCAGCACGTAAAAGGCGAGAAAGTGCTCAGCCTTGTCCCACTTAAAGATGTGAATCGTATGTTCGTAGGGGAGCACGGCGCAGACTAGGGTAAAAATGGCAGCCGACCAGAATAAGAACTGAGCCGCGCGTAGCAGCATCGGGACTTTGGGCACGAAACAAATCCTCACGATCGGTGGAATCTAGCATAGCGGAGTACGGCACTTCGGTGTGCGACTCGCGCCGCGTTATCCGCCCAGACACCGTGCAATTGCGGCATCGAGACGCGCCAACGTACGCTCGCGCCTCAGTAGTGCGAGCGTCGCATCGATGGGCGGGGAAACTGCGGATCCGGTCACAGCCACTCGCAACGGCTGCGCGATCTTCCCGAGCCCCACGCCGAGCTCGGCAGCGAGCGTGTTCAGGACGTCATTGAGTGCCGCGGCCGACCATTCATGAAGACCTGCGAGGCGCTTGCGGGCCTCTTGCAGCGCAGGCGCCTCGGCGGCAGTGAGATGTTTGCGCGCTGCCTTGGGATCGAACTCGATTTCAGCCGTGAAGAAATAGCGGCTGTTCTGCGCCATTTCCTTCAGGGTCTTTGCGCGTTCACGCTGCGCTCGCACCACCCCTGCGAGCAGTTCCTCATCGTCGCTGTCGAGCCCCAGGCGTCGCAGCTGGGCACGCAGGTACGGCACGACCTCCGCCGGCTGCGCGCGCATCATATGTTGCTGATTGAGCCACAGGAGTTTCTCGGGATTGAAAGCCGAGGCCGCCTTGTTGACGTCCTTGATTTCGAATACCGCGATCAGCTCCTCCCGCGTGAACACTTCTTGGTCGCCGTGCGACCAGCCGAGACGCACCAGATAATTGAGCAGTGCCCAGGGTAGATAACCCTCCTCGTCGTATTGCAGCACGCTCACCGCGCCATGGCGCTTCGAGAGCTTGGCGCCGTCCGCCCCTAGAATCATGGGCACGTGCGCATAGGCGGGCGGCACGGCGCCGAGCGCGCGCAGCATGTTCATCTGCCGCGGCGTGTTGTTCAGGTGATCATCGCCGCGAATCACATGGGTGATGCCCATGTCCATATCATCGACCACCACGCAGAAATTGTAGGTCGGCGTCCCGTCCGAGCGCGCCATGACAAGATCGTCGAGCTCGCGGTTCTCGAACGTCACGGCGCCGTGCACCAGGTCCGCGACGACCACCGTGCCCTCCAAGGGATTCTTGAAGCGCACGACGAATTCCGCGCCAGCGAGGCCTTCGGCACGGTTGCGGCACAGTCCTGAATAGCGCGGCTTCTCCTTACGAGCGAGCTGCTGCGCGCGCTCCTCCTCGAGTTCCTGTTTCGTGCAGTAACAGCGGTATGCGCTGCCGGCGGCTAGCATCTGGGCGATGACCTCCCGGTAGCGGGGAAAGCGCTGCGTCTGGAAGTATGGACCCGCGTCCGCATCAAGACCGAGCCATTGCATTCCATCGAGAATGACGCGCACGGCCTCATCGGTCGATCGCTCCCGATCGGTGTCCTCGATCCGCAGAATGAACTTGCCCCCATGGCGCCGCGCATAGAGCCAACTGAAGAGGGCCGTGCGCACGCCTCCCAAGTGGAGAAGGCCTGTGGGGCTGGGGGCAAAGCGAGTTACGACTGTCATACGCAATATTCCCACGCCAGGGGCACGAAGCGCAGCTGGGACATCCCGATAAGGAAGCGCGGTGAAGACGCGTCTCCGAAGGCCAGTGCACGAATTCCCGTATCGATCGGCGACCCCAGCCACAGCGCTCCCCCGGTATTGATTGATTCGCCCGGCTTGCGCCCCGTACACTTCGCGCGATCGGTTGGGCGGTTAGCTCAGCGGTAGAGCACTGCTTTCACACGGCAGGGGCCACAGGTTCGATCCCTGTACCGCCCACCAATAAAATCAACGAGTTATGTAAAATTGGGGCCTTGGATTTCAGAGTAGACCTTACAGGGACTTTTCAAAGCGAGTATTGGACTTGATCGCTATAGCGGCGCGTCGTGCGCCGGCAGATATCAATTCTGTGGGAAGACGGTCAGCTCGGAGGATGCGATAGGTGCGACGCGCCTGCGGCTTAGACCGCTTTCGAGCTCAAGTTCGCCAGCGGCGGTGCCGTTATCGCCCCTGCGGCCCGGAAACCTTTTCCTCGGCCGACGGCACTTATATAAACAAGGTTGGATCTGTCACTGACTACTAACGATCACAAATGAGGGGCAGGAACGCATGCTAATCAGGAATCCGCGAGGTAATGGAGCCGCAAATCAAAATCCGAACGGCACTTGGGTTTGTGGGGGGAAGTATAACGGTGCGCACCAGAACCCCAATGGCAAATGGGTTTGCGGGGGTGCCTATACAGGCGCTCATCAGAATCCAAATGGCACATTGGGTCTGCGGCGACGCACACGATGGCGCGCGTCAGAATCCGAACGGCACGTGGGTCTGCGGGGGTACCTATGGAGGTGCGCACCAAGATCCCAATGGAACCTGGGTCGTCGGCGGAGCCCACTCTGAGGCACATCAGAGTCCAGACGGCACATGGGTCTGCGCCTAGCGACGCTCCCCGCGGTTACAGTCTCGAGTTTGATTGACTACAACTTCAGCAAGACTGGTTTCGCTCCGCAGCAAGCAGAGCTTTCAATCTGGATGACGCCACTTTAGGTCGGCCGGATCGGCCCACAGCACGGCGAGCCAGCCTATCCGGACGCCACCCTGCCGACCTCAGACCCCTTCCTCTCCAATACGCGGCGCATCGCTCCATTGATGCCACACAGGATTCCCAATTCCCGCCTTCAACGGAACGAGAACTGGTTCTCAATAATTGAACCCCAACAAAGATTATGGCAAATCGCAGCGGCATCGCACCGACATAATCGAAACATATGTTACCTATCGTACATACAGCCGTTGCTGCAGAAGTAAACACTTCCGATAGGGAGCGCGGCCAGGTAAAGGAGTAGAGGCCGCGTCTCCTGCTTCTCGCGACCAGGATTGTGGCGCGATTCGCTCGACAAAAGTCCAACATTCGGCAGGAGGCCGTGTGCCTTGAAGACTCGCCTTTCCGGACCCCCGCTTGGTCGTGGCCCCTTCGCCACAGACAGCAGCATGGCCAATTGTCGTGCGCAGCAGCCACACAAATACAATGCCGTACAACTTCTTCTGGTTGAAGACAGTCCCGGCGACGTGCAGCTGACGCAGCAAGCCTTTCATGACACAAATTCGGCCGTGGAGCTGCACGTTGCCTCAGACGGCCGGGAGGCCATGGCCTTCCTGCGGCATGAGGGCGAACACATTGATGCTCCGCGCCCTGATCTTATTTTGCTCGATCTAAATCTGCCCAAACTGAATGGCCACGAGGTATTGGCCCTCATCAAGGAGGACGCAGCTCTGAAGACAATCCCCACCGTTGTGCTGTCAACTTCAGAGGCGGAAGCCGACATCGTCAAGAGCTATCAACTGCGCGCGAATTGCTTTCTCACCAAGCCGGTGCTGCTCGATGATTTCGAAAAGCTCGTGGCGAGGATCAATGACTTCTGGCTCGTCAAAGCGAAGCTGCCGCAAGGTCTAACGGATGAATAGGGTTGCGATTAAAGAGATCCTGCTGGTGGAAGACAACGCGGGCGATGCCCGCTTGCTGCGGGAGATGGTCGGTGATCAGGGCCTGCACACGACCGAGTTGACGCACGTCGAGACGATGAGCGACGCGGAGAAACATCTTTCAGAACGTGAAGTCGACGTCATACTGCTCGACCTGCTGTTGCCCGACGGGCACGGTCTGGGGGCGCTGCGGCGGGCGCGCGCCGCTGCGCCGAGCGTCCCTCTTGTCGTACTGACAGGGTTGAATGACGCATCGCTAGTCGAGCAGGCGTTGCTGGAAGGCGCACAGGATTACCTCATCAAGGGCGAGACTGAGACGCACGGCCTCGCGCGCGTGTTGCAGCATGCGATCGAACGCAAGGTGTTGGAGGATGCATTATTTATCGAGAGGGAACGCGCGACCGTCACACTCAACTGCATCGGCGACGCAGTGGTCTGCACGGACGCTTCGGGCAACGTCACGAGCCTCAATCTCGCCGCTGACAAGATGACCGGCTGGACATGGCAGGAGGCAGCCGGGCGGCCGCTGTCCGAGGTATTGCGCCTCCTTGACGCGACGAGCCGCGAAACCATTTTGAGCCCTACGGCATCGGAAGTGGCGCTGAGTGAGGAAGCGACGTTGCCAACCCGCTGCATTCTCGTCCGGCGCGATGGTTCGGAAGTTCCGATCGAAGATGCCGTTGCTCCGATTCACGACCGCAACGGGCAAACCGCCGGTGCGGTATTCGCCTTTCGCGATGTGAGTGCTGCCCAGGCGATGACACTGCAGATGACGCACTCAGCGGAACACGACCTTCTGACTGGCTTGCCGAATCGCAGGCTCCTGCATGACCGCATCAACCAGTCGATTGCCTTGGCGCGCCGTGACATGAAGCAAGTCGCGGTCCTCTACTTGGACTTGGACGGCTTCAAACATATCAACGATTCTCTAGGTCATCGGATCGGCGATCAGCTCCTGCAGTGCGTCGCCAAACGGCTTGTGGACTGTGTACGTGGCACCGATACAGTAAGTCGCCAGGGAGGCGATGAATTCATCATTCTCCTATCAGAGGTGCGCCAACCCGAAGATGCCGCAGTGATGGCGAATAGGATCCTGCATGTGGTCGCGGAGGCGCAGTCCGTCGGTCAGCGCGAGCTGCATGTCACGACGAGCATTGGCGTGAGCGTCTACCCCGATGACGGCCAGGACGCAGACGAACTGATCAAGAATGCCGACACCGCCATGTACCAGGCAAAGGAGAACGGCCGGCACAAGTTTCAATTCTTTAAGCCGGCCATGTATACCCGTGCTGTCGAGCGGCAATCCATCGAAGAGGCATTGCGACGCGCCCTGGAGCGGCACGAGTTTGCGCTGCACTATCAGCCGATCATCGACCTGAGCAGCGGCGAGATCACGGGCGCAGAAGCCCTGCTGCGCTGGGCGCATCCGACCCGCGGGCTCATCTTGCCTGCGCAATTCATTGGCATCGCAGAAGAGTGCGGGCTCATCGTGCCCATCAGCAAATGGGTCTTGCGGCAGGCGTGCGAACAGTCGCGCCTCTGGGCGGAGGCCGGTTTGCCTGAAATCATCACGGCGGTCAACGTCTCCGCCATGGAGTTCTCCGATGAGAACTTTCTGAATAGCCTCTTCTTCGTCCTGAGTGCAACCGGCATTGAGCCTCGATCATTGCAGCTCGAATTGACCGAGAGTGTGCTCATGAAGCACACCGAGGCGACGACGCGCGTTTTGCAATTTCTGCGCGAATGGGGAGTCAAGGTCGCCATAGATGACTTTGGCACCGGGTACTCGAGTTTGAGCTATCTGCGCAGATTCGCCGTCGACGCCCTTAAGATCGATCAGTCCTTTGTTCGCCAGATCTCTGCCGGCGGCCGCGACGCGGCCATCGTCACGGCGGTGATCAGCATGGCACGTGACCTCGACCTGCTCGTTGTTGCAGAAGGCGTAGAAACGCAACAAGAAGTTGAATTCCTGCGCGCCCACTTTTGCGATGAGGCGCAAGGGTATTACTTCGGGCAGCCGACACCCCCGCAGGGGTTTGCAAGGCTCCTCGAGAGCGGCATGCGAGGATCGAAGGCAGAGTCTACGCAGAACTTCGACAACAGAGCCCTCACCCAGTCGCCGATGACGGAATCATTTCTCTAAAGCTGAAGCGGCCTTGCGGCACGGTCGCAGCCCCAAGATCAATCCGCGGTACGCCGCCAGTGCGCGGGGTTACGACCGCTTTTCGTGATGAGCTCCTGTGACGCAGTGGCACGCAGCGCCACGCCCTAGAAGAAGCACAAAAACATGCACAACGTTTTAATACGACGCCCAGATCGTCAGCAGATATCGCGCAGAAATGCAACCGGGCATGTACTGGTCGCGAACGCGTGAGAAGCACGATAAGGCGTGCTACCTTAGCCCGGTGGGCGCCGCTCGCAGGAGTGTCGCCTGTCAGACAACGATATGACGCAGGAGAGCGCCGCGTCGCGTCGCTGCGCACGGGATCTGCAGGAGGCTAGAATGAGTATTAGGGGGCCGTTCTACTTCGCAATCGCTGTCGTCTTGCTGACGGCCTGTGGTTCCAACAGCACGACGTCCGAAGTCGCCACAAGTAGTGCGCGCGGCACGCTGATTCAAAATCCGCCACTGCGGATCGCATCCCTCGATGCGGCCGCGCTGACCGCGAAATTGAACGTTTCGGCGTCCGGCCAGCAACTCCTCGAGCTTGCGCAAACGCCGACCTGCGGCGTGGATTTCTATTACATACAGTACTGGACAGTTGGCGGCGCCAATGAAACCGCAACGGCCACGGGAGCTTTGATGGTGCCCACGGGGACGGCAGCACAGTGCTCCGGTCCGCGACCCATCGTTCTTTACGCGCACGCCACTACGACCCTCAAGACCTACAATATTGCGGACATCACAAATCCCAGCAACACCGAAGGAGCGCTCGTCGCGGCGATGTTCGCAGCGCAGGGTTACATCGTCGTAGCGCCGAACTATGCGGGCTACGACACCTCCTCCCTCAGCTATCACCCGTTCTTGAACGGCGCACAGCAGTCAAAGGACATGATCGATGCGCTGAGCGCCGCCCGCACCGCGTTGCCGCAGACCCTTTCAGCCGCGACGACCGACAGCGGTAAGCTCTTCATCACCGGTTACTCGGAGGGGGGCTACGTGGCCATGGCGACGCACAAGGCGCTGCAGGCTGCAAACCAGACGGTGACGGCGTCCGCGCCGATGTCCGGACCGTACGCGCTGGCTGCCTTTTTCGATGCGGTGTTCTACGGGGATGTCAACCTCGGCTCGACGGAGTTCACGCCGCTCATTACGACGAGTTATCAGAAGGCCTACGGAAATATCTATTCGGCGACCACCGACATTTACGAGCCGACCTACGCAACCGGCATCGACACGCTGCTTCCCAGCACCACGCCGATCGACACCCTGTTCGAGGACGGCAAGCTGCCGGAAACCGCGCTCTTCAGCAGCACGACTCCCGTCACCGGTAACCCCACGCTCGATGCGGCGCTCGCCGTGCCTAAGAATCCAATCTTTGCACTCGGCTTCGGCGCATCGAACCTCATCACGAATGACTACCGGGTCAACTACATCCTGGACGCGGTTGCCCACCCCGATGGCGCGGTCCCGGTTCCAAAGCCCGGAGTGCCGCTCGCTGCGTCACCCCAGAACACCTTGCGCATCGCAGCCAAGCTGAACGATATGCGCACCTGGATCCCGCATGTCCCCGTACTCCTTTGCGGTGGAGATATGGATCCCACCGTGTACTTCACGCTGAACGCCGGAACTATGCAGGCCTTCTGGGCCGCCGCCGGTCTTCCCCCCGAAGCCGTCACGGTCCTCGATGTGAATGCGGCGCCCACGGCCCAGGATCCCTTTGCCGCCGTGCAGGTGGGATTTCAGGAGACGGAGGCGCAAATCGTCGCCAGTCAGGGCGAAGAGGCGGCTGTCGAGTCCTACCACACGACCGTTGCGCCGTTCTGCACCGCCGCCGCACGCGGCTTCTTCAGTCAGTTCTGAGGCAAGGGGCCGTTCATGAGCATGACCATCAAAGCCGCAGGCGCCACGGCACTAATTGCGCTGAGCCTCTCCATCGCACGTGCCGACGACGGCGTACCCAGCAATACAGTGCGCGTGGGTTTGTACTACGTCCATTACCACACGAGCGCCGACGATATTTCCGGACCCTATGTACCCACCGGCCTGAATTTGAGCGTCAATGATGTTGAGACGCTCTACTTAGCCTACGTGCGCAGGATCTCGGAGCATTTCGATCTCGAGTTGGCGGCGGGCTATCCACCGCTCACCAAGACCGAGGGCCGCGGTCCGGCGACACTGGGATCCGTACCCTACAATGGGCAGGTCATTTCGACCGCACGCTGGTTTGCGCCGACACTCCTACTCAATTACAAGTTCTTCGACGACTCCCATGCCTGGCGTCCGTACGTCGGGATCGGCGTCAACTATGCCAATTTCTACGATCGCCGCTCGACCGCAGCCGGTAACGAAGCAAGCGGGGGCCCGACGTCGATCTCACTGCCTGTATCGGTGGGGCCCGCAGCAACCGTGGGCATGAGCTACCACCTGCAGGGCCGCTGGAGTCTCTTTGCGTCCTACTCGGCGTCGGTGGTCAAAAGCAAGCTGACTGCCGATACGGCCGGTGAAATGCGCACGTCCCATATCAGTTTTGGTCCGCGGGCACTCGTTGTCGCTGCGGGCTATGCGTTCTGAAGATAGGAACCCGCCGATCGGCTGAGCGCGGTACTCACTCATGCCATCGCAACGTGCCGCCTTGCGTAGCCTGGAAATGAGGAAGAGTGGTTACAAACATCGTTTCGAAGGACCCTCTCAGGTAACGAGGCCCGAACGTATCCATATGCGCACACTGACGCTGGGCCTTACCGGTGATGTGCTTCTCGTCGCGCAGTGCCGACAACTCTTCGTGATTGTCACCTTGTGGCGAGGCCGTGCCGATATCATTGAATTGGAGGCGAGTGGCAAGAATGTTGCTTCAGCCGTTGCATCGGTACGCAACTGACGCCTTTGACTGTTACAGTTCGTGATCACCCGAAGTCGGGCCATTGGAAGGCCCAAGTCAACCGATTGAAGGGAGAAACGTTTTTGCGACGGGAGCCGCGATTTGCCGCGCCGCCGCAGCAGATCACGTGACGATTCGAGATCTCGGTAGCTAAGGAGAGCCCAATGCACCCACTTCACCCGGTCGCTCACTTCGGTGTATGGATCGGATTGTGTGCGCTGGGACTTGGTCTAACCGCCTGCGGCGGCGGCGGTTCGTCGCCGTCATCATCGTCGACTTCGCCGCCACCTCCCGTGTCCCCGAGTTACACGGTCACGGCCACCGCGCTCGCTCCCGATTCCCTGACCTCTGGAGGCAAGTCCACTTCAACCATCACGGTAACCCCGGTCGGCGGCTATACCGGCAGCGTCACTCTCTCGTGCACTATTTCGGGGGGTGCCCCCGAACCCAGTTGTTCCCTCAGCACAGCTGCTGTGACCATCAGCAGCGGTCCTGTCACTTCTACTCTGACAGTGACGACTTCAAGTAGCACGCCCGGAGGCCATTACACGATCTCCATAGGCGCGGACGATTCGAAGAAACTGGCACCCAGCAACGGCAGACTCGCGCTGACTCTGACAGCGGCAGCCGTCATTCAACATATTGTTGTGATCTTTCAGGAAAACCGCACCCCCGACAATCTCTTCCAAGATCCGGTGCTGATCGCGCGCGGCGCGGATATCGCCAGCAGCGCCAAGAATTCGCTCGGGCAGACGATCCCTCTTGCTCCTATCGACCTCGGCACAGTCGGCGCCAACCCGCAAAATTACGACCTGAGTCACGCCCATTCCGCCTTCGTCGCCATGTACGACGGCGGAAAAATGGATGGAGCCAACCGCGTCTGCTCGCCCGCTGCGCAATGTCCTCCCAAGGCGCACCCCAATTTTCAATACATGTACGTCAGTCCGTCCGATGTGCAGCCCTACTTCGCTATGGCGGAGCAATACACCTTCGGCGACCGTATGTTTCAGACCAACGAGGGTCCGAGCTTTCCCGCTCACCAGTTCATACTCGGCGGTACCTCGGCCCCGACTGCCACCAGCCCGTTATTTGACGCCGAGAACCCGGCTAGCACAGGCAGCGCCCCCGCCGGATGCATCGCGCCCTTGACGGAGACAGTGGCAATGATCGACCCGGCCGGTAGCGAATCGAGTCAACCGCCCGAGTACCCCTGCTTCGAACGCACCACACTGAGTGACCTGCTCGAAAACGATGGAATCTCCTGGCGCTACTACACCCCAACCGCCGGTTCCATTTGGACAGCGCCCAACGCCATTAAGCATATCTGCCAGCCGCAGGCGGTGAACAGCAGCGGCACGCTCGGCTGCACCGGACCTGAGTGGACAGGCAATGTCGTCATCCCGCAGACGCAGGTTCTCACCGACATTGCCAGCGGCAAACTTGCGCAAGTGGTTTGGGTCATTCCGGATGGTCTTGCATCCGATCACGCCGTGAGCAACGACGGCACCGGGCCTTCGTGGGTTGCCGCCGTCGTGAACGCCATTGGCAACAGCGCCTATTGGGCGAACACGGCCATCATCATCACTTGGGACGATTGGGGTGGGTGGTACGATCACGTCGCGCCCAAAGTCGTCAACGACGGCGTCAGCTGGGGATCCGGCTATGTCTATGGGTTCCGCGTGCCCCTCATTGTGATGTCACCTTATGCTAAGGCGGCCTATATCTCGCATGTCAGCCATGATTTTGGTAGCGTCCTCAAGTTCGTCGAAACCACTTTCAAACTGCCGTCGCTGGGCTACGCCGACGTACCCGCCGATGACCTCTCAGACTGCTTCGATTTCACACAGTCTCCGCTGACCTTCAAGACTATTGCCGCGCCGCTCAAGGCCGACTACTTCATAAGCGACACGCGTGCGCCCACCGATCCTGATGATGACTAGGCTCGCGATTCGCGCGCAGCGCGGAGCCCAGCACCCGTATGGGTTGTATTGGCCGTACATGAGCTGAACCCACTCGGCAACACGCGGTGCGCTGCGCTCTTGCCCAGGTAGCGACACCGTTGCAAGCGCATTCCGCAGTGTGCGCGCCTTCGCCGCTGTGCTTCAGTTTAGACGTTTCCGCTCTTCAGAAGGCCATGCGCACGCCACCGTAGACAGTCGTCGGCGTGCCGGGGCTCGCGGTCCGCGGGTCGCTCACCCCTCCCGGGATATTCGGCCAGGGCACGTCGCCGACGGGCCCAAAGGAGCCATAAGTGTCGTAACGCTTATCGAGCGCATTGTTCAGCACCGCAAACAAAGTGATGTGATCGCCGGCACGATAGGCCGCGTCGAGGTCGAGCACGGTGTATCCCCCGACGGGTTGAGTCAGGTTCGCTTCGTCGCCGAAGCGATAAGCGCCGCTCTGCGTGACCACCGAGCCCCCCATGCTCCAGCGCTCCGTCAAGTTACAGTCCAACACGAAATTGGCTCGCCGCCGCGGGATGCCGGGGATCCGAGCGCCTGGCAGGACCTGTTCATTGCCGTCGGCATCTGCTGCGGGGCTGCTGGTGTTGAGCAACAGCGGTGTGCGAAATGTCGCATCGGTGAACGCATAGCCGAAGGTCATGCGAAAGCGCTGCGCGTCATAGCGCAGATTCGCCTCCACTCCCTGCCGCAGCGTTCTGCCGGCATTCGTATAAAAGGCAAGATTTGGATTGTAGGCAGTAGTCTCAAAGATGATGTCGTTGGTATTAAGCGTGTGGTAAGCATCCAGGTTCCAGCTGATTTGCCCATCGGAGGGCCCTTGCCGACGGCCCCGCACGCCGAGCTCGAATGTGTGCGCGACGACCTGATTTAAATTCGGATCGCCGACGAAGAAGTTCAGCAGACTACAAGGAGACGCGGGGCTCGCGCAGGACAGTTCCTCCGGAGTCGGCGCACGGTTGGACTCCGAATAGCTTCCGTAAATCTGCATCCCAGGGGAAATGCGGTACATAAGGCCTGCGCTGGGATTAAAGCGGTCGAAGGTGTGATCGCCGTTCACCGGCCCGCCAAGCTCGTCCGTGAGATCGATGTGCGCATCGTTGAAACGGCCCGCGATGTTGAAATCGAGTCCAGGAGCGAGCGTTAGCACATCGGTCGCGAATAGACCGTAAAATTGCGTGACGCTGCGCACGCGCACGGGATTGACGCCTTCGCTGGGTTGATCCTGGATGACGCCGGGACCCAGGAACTCGCGCGTGTAGGGATTGAATCCGCCGATCTCCTGTACACCGGCGAAAACACTGTCGGAACCGTCAAAGCTCACGCCTGCGACGAAATGATTGGCATGCGTGGCCACAGGCGTGGTCATGGTGAGCTGTGCCGAGGTCCCATAGGCATGGCTGTCGAGTTGCTGCACGCTCAGCCCCGAATAGGGGGCGCCATGCAGAAAATCCGTCACCTGCTGACCGTTCTGGCCGATCACGACGCTGCCGTCGCTGTTGCACAGTAATCCGGTGCCGTTGCCGCAGGGCATTACTTCCTCGGTAATGCCGTTCGGCACGACTTGGTTGATCGTCTGGAAATAAGTGACGCTTTGCAGAGAGGTCGTGTCGCCGAGCTTGTAGGAGCCATGCAGATTGAAGCCCAAATAGGTGTTGTCGACTACATTCGGTGCCGTAAAGATATTTGCGATATTCGCAGCCAGTGCCTGGATCGGCGTGGCGCCGGGATTACCGAGCGTGTCATCCACGGCGGTTGTGCCAAGATGTACTTCGGCGACGTCGTTGCGCCAGCCGAGATCAGCGTACAGCCGATAGATATCCGCGGTGCTGGTTTGGCGGAAGCCATCATCATGCGTGGCATCACCGGTGACATAGACTGCGAACGCACCAGCCTCGTGACCATACTCCAGAATCGCAGCTTCGCGATCATAGGAGCCGCCATAGGCGGTGACATTGGCGGTTTGCGTGGAAAACCCGTCCTTGAGACGAATGTTCACCGATCCGCCGAGCGCGTTCAGGCCAAACACCGGATTGGAAGGTTCGAGGTTGACCTGCTCGATGGCCGAGGGCGGGATGAGGTCCCAGTTGACCGTGTCGCCGAAGGCGTCGTTGAAGCGGGCGCCATTCACATACACGGCCAGTCCCTCGGCAGTACCGGCGACTGGCGAAGCGGCGAATCCACGGAACAAGATGTCCGGCTGGAAGACGTTGCCTTCCGTGTCGTTGATTGTCGCTGAGGGTATGTCGGAGAGGATGGCGCCGGTGAGGTTCGGAATGCCCGTGCGGTTGATGTCGCTCGCGCTCAAGACCTGAGTTGCCGCAGGTACCTCGTCGCGATCCAGATCAGACCCGTTGAGCGGCGTGCTACCGACTACGATCACGCCCGCAAGCGAACCCGGTGGCGCGTTCTGCGCTTGCACGCTAGATACGACGGCAGCCAATGCCATGAGCACGCTCGCGCTCATGCGATTCGCGCGGCGTAGTGCCTGCGCCGCGCACGGCGCTTCGAGGCCCCGCAAAGTCGCTCGTCGGCAATTTAGGATCAACGGTCCTTCTTTCCTCAAGGTGCAAATTCGCCGAATACCTGGCGAAAATCTGCGTTGGAATGCGCGATATTTTCCGCTGTGACTCAGAAGCCGTCAAAAAAAGTTCTAGCCGCGGCGGCACAGAACGGGGCGACGAGTCCGACATGATAATCCGCGAGCACCGCCGCCTTGCCGTCGTCGGTGGCTCCGGCGAGCACCGCAGCGCTCGCCACCAGTGCTTTCGCCGCCGCAAAGCCGTTCTGCAAGGAGGCGTAGGGGTTGCCCGCCGATGGGACGGCATCGACGTCCAAAACGCTGACCGCTCCGGGCGGCGCATGGGGGGCCCAGTAGCTCTGCATGAGCTCGGTATCGAAATAAAAGACTGTCGGGTCCTCATCGCCGCCGCACATGAGCAGCGGTGCATTGGGCATCCAGCCTCGCAGATCATTCAACTTTAAGTCCTGGCGCAGCGTGTTCTCGGGAGCCGTCGCGGTGAGACCCGTCGTCAAGGTCGGAAATCCGCCGTCTGGCGCGCTCACGGCGTCCTCAAGATATGAGAGGCGGTAAGTATTCAAGAGCAGATTGTTGGACCCGAAGCCCATGGCAAATATCGCTGCAAACTCCGCCGGTGTCACCGGAGGCGTGAACGGCGCCCATTCGGGCGCCGGAGGCGTCGCACTGAAGAGTTCATCGGGCGGCAGTTTGCCTTCCGCGTAAAGCTCACTGATGGCCGTGGTGCTCGGGAGGAGCGCAGCGATGTCGGTGGCGAAACTGGGCTCGAAGACATCCGTCGCCTCGGCATACACGTTGCCATAGGCATGCTGATAGCTCGACACGAGGAGCGTCATGTTGGTAGGCGCACCTAGGGAGACATGCCCGTAGAAAAGTGCATCGCCAAAGGCGGCTAATGCGTACGGCCCGGACATGGGCGCTGAGGCCGTGACAACTTCGCCGGCGGCCTGTACGGCGCGATGCGTCGCCATGGCGACGAAGCCTCCTTGAGAATAGCCAGTAACAAACAGCTTGCCGCCGTCCGTGACCGCTACCGCGGACAACGTCGGCAACGCGCTGCGTGCGGCAGCGAGTGCATCGATCATGTCCTTCGACTGCTGGTCGGCGTTCAGATATGGATGGTATGAAAGGGTGGAAGTGTCGTAGCCGGCGTAGTTCGGAGCCACCACGATGTAGCCAGCGGAGGCGAACACCGCGGCGAGTATCAAGCCTTCCGCGTTTGCGCCGTTGGAGATATCGGCGATGTTGAAATTCCGGTCGGTGCTCGTGCCGTGCGCGTAGAGCACGACGGGCCTTGGACCGCTGCAGGCTGCATCAGTGCCGGTCGCGATCATCAAAGCGCCTGAGGCGCTCGTGGGCTCCGACGCGCCGCCCACCGTTTCATAATCGAGCTGATGGACGTTGATTGCGCAACGTGGAGTATAGGCCAGTGGCAACAACAGCTTCGCGACGTCGCTCGCAGCGAGCTGCGCAAGGAGCTCCGACACGGAATACGATGCGAGCAGCGTGGGCGGGTTCTGAAGAAGCGTGCCGCGCGCTGGCGCCGCAGGTGGCGGCGCCGCGCTCTCACCGGAGCCACCTCCGCAGGCGACTAACAGGAGTGCGCTCGTGAGCCCTGCGAATCCGCGCAGTATCCTAGCCATGGACGACTCCGCCACCTCCGAGCAACGCGGCATTCCGCAGCCGCAGGGTGAACGCGCGGGGCCGCACAAAGTTCGCCCGGCTCCGCTCGCCGATTATCCTTGTCCCGAAACGATCTGCGCCACGCGCTTGCCGTCCTCGAGCTCCCAGTAGCCCACGGTGTCCTTGCTGGCGTCTGGGATGAGAAACCGGGAGTTCGCCTCTCCGTACGGTGCGGTGCGAACGCCGGTCTTACCCGAGTCCGGATAGCCGCACGCCTCGGGAATGGCGTTAGTGGAAATCGCGAGGTACACCAAATCCTCAGCGCCCGTATTGATGAGCTGATGGGCGCTCTCGGGTCCACCCGGAAGATTCACGATGTAGTCATACTTCGCCACGGCATGAAGTTTCTCGCCGTGCCGCAGGACACCCGATCCGCTCAACACGAAAAAATGTTCTTCGTTCGCATAGTGATGGTGGAAGGGGAAGGCTGCCTTGCCGGGCGGCACCCGCGTAATGTTCGCGCCGATGGCGCGCGCGCCGAGCTCGCTTGCGAGCTCCGTCATCGAGTAGGCAAAGCACTCGCCACTTTCGGTAGAGTGCGTCGTCCCCTGGGACACATTGATTACGGGCTTCATGACCTCGACTTCCTCTGCGGCCCTCAAGAGAACCGCCAACGCGGAATACTCACCCGGCGCGCAACGTGCGCGGCGGCTAGCTGACGCGAGAACGCCCGCGCGATCGGCTACATCTGCGGCGCCCAGGAAGAGCACCAGCCCGCGGCCATGACGTCTTTACCGGGAAAAATCTGACACGGGCCCTGAGTGGATCCGCTCGCGCCCTCGTAGAGCGCGCAATTGGCGCACCGGCTACCAGCCGTAGCACCCTGGGCGTGCTTGGCGTCTTCGACGTATTTTACGGCCTTGGCCGCAGGCTCCGCGGGATTGAGGCGAGGGTTCGCAGCTGCCGCTGCGGTGAGTTTCGACGCAGCAAGCGGCGTGAGCGCCACTGCCATAGCGACTCTTCTCAGCAATGCTCGGCGCGCAATCAGAGTGTCATCGCTCATGGAAACGTATTCCAGCTCAAGTCGCGAGCGCCTGCAACTGCGCAGGGCCCACTGCCGCGGGCCGAAGACGCAGGACGAAATCGAAGCGATCCGCATCCGTGCACAGCTCAAAATCGCGCTCCGGCGCCCAGGTCGCTTCCGGGTCGAAGAATTTTTGCGCACTCGGCGCCGCACGCAGCCGCGCGCGGATCGTGTCGGTGTCGAAATGCTCGCCGCGCAGACGCATCGCTAGCATCTCCGCGCACAGATCATCCTCAGCACAGCGCTCACGTGCATCCTGTCCCATACGCACGAGGCTCACTTCCCTTGGCGCAAGATGCGCGATGTAGCGGCAGATCGCCGCGGCGTTGACCAGGCTTCCCGTAATGACGACCTCACAGTGCGTTGCGTTGACGAGACCCTGGGTGCCCGCGTGAGTGGTATGCACGAGCGTGCGGCCCCTGAAGTCCACGTGCTCGATATGCGTGGGCGAGTTGCCAAAATCAAAGCCCTCGAGCTTGCGGGCATGACGCTCACCGAGCGAGATAAAGCCGGGGTTTTCGATTTTAAGACGCCGCGCGTCCTCGATGTCGGCGACTGGGATGATGCGTTCGGCACCGTTTGCGAAGGCGTAGCAGGCGACTGAGAACGCCCGGAAGACGTCGATGACCACGGCAACGCCGCGGGCGGCGCGTGCGCCTGCCTCAAAATCCAGGATCTCTATTTTGGGATAGCGCGCAGACATCTTTAGCCTCCTGCGCCCGGTTTCTGCGCGCGCGCGGGACTTGCGCTTCGTTCTAGCCGGACGCGCATGAGCAGGCGCCGCCGCCAGCGCCGGAAACGGCGGCAGAAAAGCGTGGCCTTCGTCAATCATGAATTGCCGCAATGCTGCCGCCGAGGGCAGGAGTCGCTTCTTCGCAAGATTGACGATGTACCACGTGCGCATTACGGGAAGCCCCGCAACGTCGAGCGCGACAAGGCGGCCGTCGGCGAGCTCCACCGCGACGGTATGCGCGGAGATGAACGCGATTCCCAAACCTGCAATGACCGCCTGCTTGATGGTCTCGTTGCTTCCCATCTCCATGCCGATCCGCGGCTTGACGCGCGCGTCGGCAAATAGGCGCTCCATTAAAAGGCGCGTACCGGAGCCCGGTTCACGCACAAGAAATGTCTCCTGGGCAAGCGCCGCCGCTCCCACATGACGTTCATTGGCGTGCACGTGATCCGGCCGCGCAACGATGATGTGGGGATGACTGCCGATGGGGGCTTTCTGCACGGCGAGCTTACGCGGCGGCCAGCCGGTCAGCGCCAGATCGAGGGTGTTCGCCTCGAGAGCGCCGAGGATCGCGGCCCGGTTCCCGACCTCGAGTCGTATCTCGACCCCCGGATGAGCTCGTGCGAACGCACCCAGAACCTGCGGTGCAAAATACTTGGCGGTGCTGACCACGCCGACCGCAACACGGCCGCTGTCGAGGCCGCGCAGCGACGCGAGCGCATCGTCGCACTCGGCCAGAGTCGCCTCGATACGTAAAGCCGCACCGGCAATCTCGCGACCGGCGTCAGTGGGTTTCAAGCCATCGGACGTGCGCTCAATGAGCGGCATGCCGGCAATCGTCTCAAGCTGGCGCATCTGCACGGTCACGGCGGGGGGCGTGATGTGCAGCGCTTCCGCGGCCGCGGAAAAACTCCCGGCACGCAAGGCCGTGGTGAAAGTGCGCAGCTGGCGCAGGGTGACGTGGCGCATTTTGTTAACTAAAATTTAATGCGTAGGCAAAATACTTTAAATTTACTGAAGAGACAAGATCGGGCACCCTCATTCCCGGCATGGATCAGACATTGGGGTGCGGCAGTGAACGATAAGTCGAATCAGGCGCGAGATGCGAAGAAACGCTACACCCCGGGCGTCATTCCCTACGCCAAGATGGGCTATTACGAGCCGGACTATGAGCCCACGGATACGGACATTCTCGCGGTGTTTCGCATTACCCCCCAGGAAGGGGTCGATCCGATCGAGGCCGCCGCAGCCGTCGCCGGCGAGTCCTCGACCGCCACTTGGACCGTGGTGTGGACCGACCGACTGACCGCGAGCGAGAACTACCGCGCCAAGGCGTACAGGGTTGAAAGGGTTCCGGGATCGGCGGACCAGTACTTCGCGTATATCGCCTATGACCTCGACCTCTTCGAGCCAGGTTCGATCGCCAACCTCACCGCCTCTTTGATTGGCAATGTCTTCGGCTTCAAGCCGGTGAAGGCGCTGCGCCTTGAGGACATGCGCCTGCCGGTTGCGTACGTGAAAACCTTTCCGGGACCGCCCACCGGCATCGTCGTAGAGCGCGAGCGCCTCGACAAATTCGGCCGGCCCCTCCTCGGCGCGACCGCGAAACCGAAGCTCGGCTTGTCGGGCAAGAACTATGGCCGCGTCGTCTACGAAGCGCTCAAAGGCGGCCTCGACTTCGTGAAAGACGACGAGAACATCAACTCACAGCCTTTCATGCACTGGCGCGACCGCTTTCTCTACGCGATGGAGGCGGTGAACCGCGCCGGCGCGGAAAGTGGCGAAGTCAAAGGACACTACCTCAACGTCACCGGCGCGACGATGGAGGACATGTACGAGCGCGCCGAGTTTGCGCGCGACCTGGGCAGCGTCATCGTCATGATCGATCTCGTCATCGGCTACACGGCGATTCAGTCCATGGCGAAATGGTCGCGCGCCAACGACATGATTCTGCACCTGCACCGCGCGGGGCACTCAACCTACACGCGCCAGAAGAACCACGGCATTTCCTTCCGCGTCATTTCCAAGTGGATGCGGCTGGCGGGTGTTGATCACATTCATGCGGGCACGGTGGTTGGCAAGCTCGAAGGCGATCCGGCGGTCATCGCCGGAATCTACGATACCCTGCGCGAGCCGCGCACTCCTCAAGACCTCGCCCACGGGCTCTTCTTCGATCAGGAATGGGCCGGGACACGCAAGGTCATGCCGGTGGCATCCGGCGGCATTCATGCAGGACAAATGCATCAGCTCATCGACTATCTCGGTGAGGACTGCGTGCTGCAGTTCGGCGGCGGCACCATCGGGCATCCGATGGGCATTCAGGCCGGCGCCACCGCCAATCGCGTGGCGCTCGAGGCGGTCATTTTGGCGCGTAACGAAGGACGCGACATCAAAACCGAAGGGCCGCAGATTCTCTCCGACGCCGCCAAGACCTGTCAGCCGCTGCGCGCCGCGCTTGATACTTGGAAGGACATCACCTTCGACTACACCTCGACCGACACGGTCGACTACGTGAACACGCCGACCGCGTCGTAATCGCGCTGGAGTCTTATCAAATGCGACTGACCCAAGGGACCTTCTCCTATCTTCCTGACCTCACTGATGCGCAGATCAGTAAGCAGATTGAATACGCGCTCGGTAAAGGGTGGGCGCTCGGCATCGAGTACACCGACGATCCGCACCCGCGCAACACATATTGGGAAATGTGGGGGCTGCCCATGTTTGACCTGCATGACGCGGCCGGTGTGATGCAGGAAGTCACCGCCTGCCGCGCAGCGCATGCGCAGAAGTACGTGCGCATCAACGCCTTTGACGCGACCCACGGCTGGGAGACGGTGCGCCTGTCGTTCATCGTGCACCGCCCCACAGATGAGCCCGGATTCAAGCTCGAGCGCACCGAGGACCGCGGCCGCACGATTCGCTACACGCTTCATGCCTATGCAACCGACAAGCCTCCCGGGCGGCGCTATGGCTGACCCGGCGTCCGCAAGCCCTCCGGGAAGCCGGCGCGTCGATCTGCGCACGCTCTATGCGGAGAGCGAAATCGGCTCACTGCTCGCCGAGCTCGATAACGACCTTGTGGGGCTCGAGCCCGTCAAGCGCCGCATCCGCGAGATTGCAGCGTTCTTACTCGTCACGCGCGCACGCGAACAGTTGGGTTTCTCCTCAGGCGCGCCGACCCTGCACATGGCATTCACGGGCAATCCGGGCACCGGCAAGACGACGGTGGCGCTGCGCATGGCGGGCATCCTGCATCGTCTGGGCTTCATCCGCAAAGGTCATCTGGTCTCGGTCACGCGCGACGATCTCGTCGGCCAGTACATCGGGCATACGGCGCCCAAGACCAAGGAGATTCTGAAGCGCGCCATGGGCGGCGTGCTCTTTATTGATGAGGCCTACTACCTGCACCGTCCCGAGAATGAGAAGGACTATGGACAGGAGGCGATCGAGATTCTGCTGCAGGTCATGGAGAACCAGCGCGATGATCTGACCGTAATTCTCGCGGGATATCAGGACCGCATGGATCGATTCTTTGAGTCCAATCCAGGCTTCCGCTCACGCATTGCCCATCACGTGCATTTTCCGGACTTCGCGGACGCGGAACTCTTGAACATCGTCGAAAAACTCGCGCATCAGGCCGAGTACCGCCTGAGCGAGGATGCGCGAGTTGCGCTGCGTGACTACATCGCACAACGGCGCCAGCAGCCGAACTTTGCCAATGCCCGCTCCATTCGTAATGCCTTTGATCGCTCGCGCCTGCGCCAGGCCATGCGCTTGGTCGAAATCGGCGCGGAGATCGGCGCCGATGATCTCGTCACGATCGAGGCCGCGGACATCCGCGGCAGCAGCGTATTCGCAACCGCCCTGCCGAAGAGTTCCTCCTGATGAGCGCGCCGACGCTCGCTGAGCACCTATCAGCATGGGCGGCCGATTCGCAGCAGCGCGCGGCGATTGCGCACACGGTGAATGTGCTGGCCGACGTGTGCGGCTCGATCTCGCAGCTCATAGCCGCAGGCGCTTTGGTGGGCGCGCTCGGCGCTACGCGCAAAGAGCACGGTGCGGGCGATTTCCAGAAGGAGCTCGACGTGCTCGCCAACGACATGCTCGTCGAAGGATTGCGCGCCGTATCCGTGGCCGCGCTTGCTTCCGAAGAGATGGAGGAACCCATTGAGCTCAATCCCCACGGATCATTGCTCGTCGCCATGGACCCGCTCGATGGGTCCTCGAACATCGACACCAACGTATCTGTCGGCACGATCTTCTCGGTTCTGAAGGCGCCCACAGAAGGCTCACGCTGCGATGCCGACGCCTTCCTGCAAACCGGCGTGCACCAAGTGGCGGCGGGCTACGCCATTTATGGTCCGCAAACGGCCTTTGTCCTCACCGTGGGCGCCGGGACGCATGTGTTTACGCTGGATCGGAAGTCCGCGACGTTTCACCTGACTGCGCCGCATGTCCGCGTACCCGCAACCACCCAGGAGTTTGCGATCAACGCTTCGAACCATCGCTACTGGGACGAGCCGATCCGCATTTACGTGGATGATTGCCTGAAAGGCACCGAAGGGCCGCGCGGAGCCGACTTCAATATGCGCTGGATTGCCTCGATGGTGGCCGAGGCGCACCGCGTGCTCTCGCGCGGGGGCATCTATTTGTATCCAGCCGATATCCGTAACGGCTACAACCAGGGTAGCCTGCGGCTGATATACGAGGCCAATCCCATCGCCTGGCTGATCGAGCAGGCGGGCGGCGCAGCCTCCACGGGTCACCACCGCATTCTCGACGTGCAGCCGCGCTCATTACATCAGCGCATCCCTCTGCTCTTCGGATCGCGCGAAGAGGTCGCGCGCCTCGACCGCTACCATCTCGAGCCGCATCCGATCGGCGAACGCTCGCCGCTTTTTGGGCGTCGCGGCCTATTCCGGAGCTGATATGTCCGTTGCCCACCCCATCATTTCCATCACCGGCTCATCAGGAGCGGGCACCACCTCGGTGCGACGAACATTCGAGACGATCTTTCACCGCGAAAACGTGAATGCGGCCTATATCGAGGGCGATGCATTCCACCGCTACGATCGGGTGGAGATGAAGCGCGTCATGAGCACCGAAGCCGCCCAGGGGAATCGCCACTTCAGCCATTTCGGCCCGGAGGCCAATCTCCTGGCGGAGCTCGAGGCGACGTTCAAGCAATTTGGCAAGACCGGCACCGGGCGCACGCGCCACTACGTGCACGATGATGAGGAGGCCAAGCTGCACGGACTTCCTGCGGGCAACTTCACGCCTTGGGAGCCTTTCCCGGAAAAATGCGACCTCCTCTTCTATGAAGGCCTGCATGGTGCCGTGGTGACCGATGCCGTCGACATCGCGCGATACGCTGACGTGCGAATCGGCGTAGTGCCGGTCGTCAACTTGGAGTGGATCCAGAAGATCCATCGCGATCGCTCCACTCGCGGCTATTCGACCGAGGCTGTGATCGAGACCATTCTGCGCCGCATGCCCGACTATGTGACCTACATCTGCCCACAGTTCACCCAGACGCATGTCAATTTTCAGCGTGTCCCGACCGTGGACACATCTAACCCGTTTGTTTCGCGCTGGATCCCAACGCCTGATGAGTCGATGATCGTGATTCGCTTTGCCAATCCGCGCGGGATCGATTTTCCATATCTGCTGTCGATGCTCGACGCCAGCTTCATGTCGCGCGCCAATTCCATCGTGGTTCCGGGAGGCAAACTCGACATTGCGATGCAGCTGATCCTGACGCCGATCATCCTGCAGCTGTTGGAAAAAAAGCGCCGCGCGGTCTAAGTGATGTGCGGCGAAGTGCAAGCATCGGCCAATTGCCGGGTGCGAGCACGATGCTGGTTTACAGATCGCCGAATGCTGGACATCGTGGCCTGACTCGAGCTGGCGGTCAGGCGTAGCCAAGCGGAGTTGTGGGGGAGAGGTCTGCGTGCGTGGTTTCTGTAATTCCGAATCGCAGCTTAGTGCCCGTTTTGGGACGCCGATTAGAGCTCGGGCAGACCATACGCGCAAACGTTGCCGCACGAGGCGTTTGTGACGTAAAGAATGCCGTTGGCAATGAGCGGCGGAGGATGCAGGGTGCTCGCAGGTAACGGGGTCGACCACAAAAGTGAACCGTCCGAGGTGGCGTAGGCGGCGGTGGCCGGGTTGTTGGATCCCTGTTGGTCATCGTAGAGCACACCGTTCGCGACGGACACGGACGTCTCGCTTGCCAGGTTCAGCGACCATATTTCGGTGCCGTTTTGCGCACGCAGACGGTGGACGTATCCGTCGCTTCCCGTAGCGTAGAGAATGTTATTCGCGATCGAGACCGGAAATGCCGAACTATTGCCCGCGGCGGTCCACAGCGTCGCCCCGGTCGTAGCATTCAGGGCAGCAAATTCTCCGATTGAACCGGCGTTGACGTAGAGCACGTCCCCGCCGAGGGTGAGCCCCATCGTGCCGGTGCCGAAATCAGCCGCCCATACGAGCTCCTGGGTAGTCTTCGAAACCGCGCAGACGCCCGAAAAACTGTCGCTACCGCCAACCTTTCCGCCGCAGGTGAAATAGATCATTCCGTTTCCGACTGCCGGCGCGGCAGAGCCGAGCGTGTTCGAGGAGCCGGTCGAGAAAGTCCAGAGCACATCCCCTGATGTCTCGTTCGCGGCGACGATGTATTCGCCACCGCCCGCACCCCCGTATCCGTAACCGAAATACACAACGCCGTCGGCATACACGAGCGGTGCGTATATCTCTGATTCGGGCAGGCAGGAGCACGAATTGGTGTAGCTCCAGAGTAATTTGCCGTTCTTTTGATTATAGGCACAAATACCGCCGACCCCGCCGGCGAACCCGCAACCGGCAAAGACACGGCCGCCGCCGGCTGCGATGGAGTTGGTTAAGCCGAATCCGTCGTTTCCGGTGGTAATGGTCCAAAGCGTTTCGCCGCTCGCGGCATTGATGGCGACGAGGTTGGGGGTGCTCGACCCCTGGCCTTGCGCGAAAATGGTGCCTGCATCGAGCGCGAATGACGTCACGCCGCCCGCAACTCTCTGGCCCCACAGCATTTGCACATCGGCGATGTTGGACTTGGAAAGTGTTGTCTCCGCGCTGTTGTATGAGGTGTGCCCCGCACCGAGGTAGGTCTGAACCCAGTTCGTCTGCGCGGCAAAGCTTGAAGCCGTGCTTAGCAGGGCCGCGCCGCCCAGGGCCACCCACAGTGCCCGTGTCGCCCGAAAGCGCAGCAATCTTGACCTCAAAGGCGTCGCTGCGAATGGCCCCGATAAGCAACCGACTGAGATCTTGCTCATGGCTTCCTCCATCTGAAGAACGTCTGATTCACACAGGAATGCAGGTCAATGCAGTGCAAAACATCGCCATGACCGGTCGAGAACATCGATTCTGGGGTTAACTTAACTGTGGTCCCCTTTGATTTGCCTCTGGACAACACGGCTCTGCGTCTTATTTTGCTGATGAATCTCCCGCGAACGCAGGGTGCACACGGCACGTCGTCATTCACAAGTAACTCGGGGTAAACTTACGGTAAAATAGGCCGCCTGATGCCTTTATGAAGGGCAGTCTGTGGAATCTTCGAGCTCTGAAAATGGTTCGACGATTGTCCTCACCGATGCAGCGCAGGGCGCGCTGTCCTCGGCGGCGGTGCGTACGGAAATGGAGAAGGTTCTCGCCGCGCCGTGTCTGCGTGATTCATACCTATTGAAGCGGTTCCTGCGCTACGCGGTCGAGCACACTCTGCCGGGCGAAGGCGGCCAGCTCAAAGAATACAGCTTGGGCGTGGACGTGTTCGGACGGGACGCGTCCTACGATCCGCGGGTCGATCCGGTGGTCAGGATGGCGGCGCGGCGGCTCGGAAGACCGCCTGCGAATTGAAATTCCCAAGGGCGGGTACTCGACCGTTTTCCACGCGCTGCCACTTCCCGCCGCCAAGCCTGCCAACGCGGTAGCCAGCTCGGAGGTGGCCGCTCCTCAGGACTTTCCATTGGCCGGCAGGCTCAACCAAAGGCTGCGATGGCCCACATGGACGGTATTGAGCGTTCTCTTCACCCTGGGAATCGCCTATTGGGTGCACGGCTTGCGTGTGCAGCAAGCGCAAGTGGGCACAGGAAAAATCATGCTGGCTGTCATGCCGTTCGCCAACCTGAGTGGCGACTCCGCCGTGATGCGCGCGCGCGAGCCGGCGTGGCGCACGCTTACTTTTCCGATGGAATTACAGAGGAGGTCATAGCCCGGCTCGCCAGCATCGATCCACAACGCTTAGGAGTGATCGCGCGCACCTCCGTAATCGGCTACAAGAACATGAATAAACGTATAGATGAGATCGCCCGTGAACTTGGCGTGCAATACATATTAGAAGGCACTCGTTCAAGCCAGTGACCAGACTCACCTGTGGTCGCAAAGCTAAGACGGAGACAGCCGCGATCTGTTGGAACTGGAGAGCCGCATTGAGGAGGCCGCAGTAAAGGTAGTGAGCGTGAGCCTGAATCACGCTGGCGCGACTTCACAGTTCGCCGCTTTGTCGGCCCGGCCGACCAGCGGGATGGTGGGAGCGATCGATCCAGAGGCGCATGAGCTGTATTTGCGGGGGCGATACTTCTGGAGCAGGCGATCCTATCTCGATATTTTAAAGGGCCTCGATTACTTCCAGAGGGCTGTCGCCAAAGATCCCAACTTCGCCGTGGCTTATGTGGGCATCGCCGACGCTTACGGCATGCTTGCGGCCAACGACCAAGCGCCAGCCGATGAAGTGGCGCCGAAGGCGCTCGAGGCCGCGCAGCACGCCTTGCGGATCGATCCCGGCCTTGCCGAGACTCCTACCGCCGTGGCGCACATGAAGTTCTTCTACGATTGGGATTTCCCCGCGGCAGAAGCCGAATACCGGCGCGCCCTTGAGCTGAATTCGGGTTCTGCCGACGCGCATCATTTTTACGGCGTGATGCTCATGTGGACTGGACGGCTGGACGAAGCGGCTGAACAGCTGCGCGAGGCCGAGGTTCTCGATCCACTGTCGTCCGTCAACTCAGCCGCGCTTGGCTTGGTATATCTATATTCCGGCAAAGGCGACCAGGCAATGCAGCAAGCCCGTAAGACTCTGGAGGCCGCCCCCGACGATGCGGTTCCCCATGCCCTATTGGGTTTTTGCTACGAGCGAAAAGAACTATACCCACAGGCAGTGGAGGAACTGCGCAAGGCCGTCGTATTGTCGCATCGCGACTCCGAGAGTCTGGACTGGCTCGGATGGGTGCTCGCCCTTGAGGGCGAGCGCGCAGAGGCTGAGAAGATTATCGCCGAATTGCAGGCCCCGCCCAACGAGCGCTACGCCGCTGCCCACGACGTCGCCATGATCTTCGCGGGGCTCGGCGACCCGGACCGCGCCCTGCGTTATCTCGACGAGGCGGTGACGCGCCGCGAGGCTGACGCGCTCAATATCAAGATGGAATTTGCCTGGCAGTCGCTGCGATCGGATGCCCGCTTTCAGGCCCTGCTGCGCAGAAGCGGCCTGAGGATCGATCCAGGCTGACGGTGAACTCGCCTTCGCCTCTGGACCCCAGAGGGCCGAGAGCCGCGCGCTGTTGGCCGTTGTCCCCATCGTTAGGGTGACGGGCCATGGTGAGCGCGCTGTGGGAGGATATTTGGAATCCAGCGTTTATTTTACCGATGCCTCCTATTCAATGACGTGTAGAGCAAATAAACCACGTAAAAAAGATTGCACTCGCGCAGATGTACCCAACCAACATGAGAATCAGGCCAGCAACGGCGCGTTTCATCGCAGGCGGCAATTTCTCTTTAGTCATGATGCTTGCCCTATTACGATCCCAGCAAGCTCACTGTATCAAATCACGCGAGCCACGAGATTGGGCTCCTCAAACACGGCCGTGGCCGCTTACAATTCGCAACCCGCGGCCGAACGTGATTGACATAATCATGGGTTGGGTCCGCCGGAGTGCTCCGATTGAAGCTCGAGCCGCCGCCAGATTTCGGCAACACGGGCATCCCACGATATCGATTTTAGGATTTGCAGATGCGCAGGCCGACTCACTTCGTGATCGCCGCGCGCAAGTACTGTTGCAATAGCATCCAAGAAAGCTTCTGGATCGTGCGCTACGTTTACGTGAGCGCTCAGATCTTCGATGTTGGCGACCGCTGTGCTAACAATTGGAACACCGAGAGAAAAATAAACATACAGCTTGAGTGGATTCATGCGATCGCTCAGCTCGCACTTGAGGTGCGGCATGATGGCAACGTCGAACCCGCGAATGATGCGCTGTGCTTCTTCGTAAACTCGACTTCCCAGCAGGCGCAGGTTCGGGCAGCGCGCAGCCATTTGCGCAACTTCCGGCCGTCCGTGGGCCGATCCCATTAGAATGATCGTAGCGTGTGGGAAACGCCCTGCGATTTTTTCGACTAAGTCAAAATCGACACGGTCCCTCAGATTGCCCGCATATCCAATGATAGGCCGCGGCAATCCTGCAAGCTCCTCAGAAGCTGGCCAGTTCTCTGCCTCAGGAAACAGTTCAGCACCATTGGGGACTAAATGAATGTCAGGTCGAAGGGCGGCAAAAGCATCGCAGATCGGCTGGCAGTTACTGAATACGGCGTCTGCTTCGCGCAGGATTGGCTCATACTCATCCGCGACCTGTCGACGACGTTTCTCATTGAAATCCGGGAACAAGCGCTGATCGTCAATGATATCGGCAACGACAAAACTCGGTCGAATAGCGTCTGCAATCGAAGGCAAATCAAAAACTATCGGACAAACCCAAAGCATTGGAGCTCCGCTCACGCCGGCGTCCCTCAAGACTTGCTGCACGAATTCTGGATACGCGTCTTTAGGCGGCAGGTTCCTGCCCAGCGCCCGTTCAGGGTCGCCGCCGCTGCGGTGTAGAAATGTACGCCTGATAAAGTTTGGCGAATCGGCAGCACGAAGGATGCGCTTTACAGTGTTTAAATAGATCAGAGGCTCAGCGGCCTTCGCCTCTAGATCAGCTGCGCTCAGGGGCCGATCGAAGTGCAGCACCCGCCGCACGCGACCGGTACGTAGCAGATATTTGGCGAGCATGTCGGAGCGACGACCATAGATATCGGAGTCGTTTTGCTTCCAAAGAAATACCAGATCCCTCGGAGGAGTGTCTTTGCTGATCGGGACACGTCGCTGTCGTCGCGGCGGTTTGTCGGTCAGTTGCGGTAGGACAATTCCCGTTCTTTGATCGAGTAAGCGAAACAGGCGTTCGAACTGCGGCTGCGAGGTCCCGCGGTTCATTGCCGCCGTGGCAAAAGCGATATCGAGCCGAGCGGCGTTTACGGAATAACTTAATTCGGATAGAAAATATTCCCGGCCTTGGCTTTTGTTCGATGAACGAGGAGGGCTTTCGGCCAACCGTTTCAATGCCGCGTCTAACTGAGCGTCATCGTGCACTGTAACAATCGCATCCGCCAGCGCAACATCCTCGAGCGGCGGAACCGAAGTGGCAAGCACGGGAATCCCCAGCGCTAGGGCGTCGGTCAATTTGGCCGGGATCTGGAATTGCGAAATCGGATGGTGCGGATCCTGAAGACAAGCGACACAGTCGGCCATGCTCACAATTTCAGGCAAGCGCTGCCAGGGTTGATCCGGGTGGAGCGCAATTCGCCCCCGCTTGTAGGTGGAGAAACGGCTCAACAGCCTCTTATCGGCGATGGTGCCCACGACGCACAGCGCGAGACGATCGTCTCCAAGGCGTTCAAGTGCGTCGGCGATCGCGACAACCCCCTTGTGCGCGCGCGGAGTACCAAGAAACAGGATCACGCGGTCGGAATTGCAGTAACCAAATTCGGCGCGCACTTTGCCACGGTCGTACTTTGCCGGATCGAAGATGCGCTCATCTCGGGCGTGTCTCACGATAATCCCACCGAAGCGACGACGGAGTGCAACGTTGGAAACGGTAACCCCGTCTGCTTCTTCCACTAGTGTTTCGGCGAATCGCGTCCATAGATCGCTATGGGGAATATCGATCTCTTCAGATCGAGCCTGGCATGCTTGGTCTAACTCCTCAAATGACGCAGGTGTATTGTTTTTTACAAACGATAACTCGTGATCGTCGATGTCAACGATCATCGGACAGTTGTTTGCCTGACGGATTAATGCACCGATCAACAGGCTGGGAAGCCTGGGTTTTCCGACATATACGATATCGCAAGTCACCTCATGCGCTAATCCTAGCGCTCCCGCCACCAGGCTGCGCAAGTCAGTGGCGGCAAAGCCCCGCATTTGTAGCCGGGCATCGGCAAGGGGCGGCCAGACGCGGCCGCCATAGAACTGAAAGATCGGGCCAATAAGTTCGACCGTATGAGCGCGCGCTGCCATATCCGCAAGCATAAACGCACGCCCAACCGGGTTGTGTGCCATATCCCAGGCAACCACTGCCACTTTGAGTGGTTTCTTAATGACGGCGGCCCCGATATATCGGATTAGGGGCTGCATACGCAGAGAGATGGAAAGGGCCTCCCGTGGCTCAAGAGTCGTCGCTTCCCGCAGTACAGTTTCGCAGGCGCTCATTAGGACGTTGCGCAACAACTCAGCCCATGATGAAAACGCCTTGTAGGATCCCAAACAGCCAAGTTGGTCTGCAAACCCGACGATTTCGGAGCTCGGGTTGGCTCCGAGCCTTATATGAGGGAGCGGCTCGTCTGTAAAAAAAATGCCGGGTAAGACGTTGTCCTCAAACTCTTTAGAGCAAATAAATCTAAAAACCATCCGCCACAGTACCGTTCCGGTCTTCTCATTTAAGGCATTTTCGTTCTGCGGGTCACGCCCCAAAAACAATTTAAAGCCCATGCGCGCAATTTCCGGAGTCGCTAGATTTCGCATTTTTGCAGCCATTATCCCAACCTCGACCGCAGGCTCATAGGACGGTCTGTCCGTCCTTGGTGTCCGTCTATAGCGCCCGGTACCCTGCTGCGCGTTACCATGCTGATCAATTCGAGAAAGGAGGCAATTACCTTGTCTATCGCCTGACGCGGGTACCCGCTGGGCTTGGGCATGACGATCCCGAATGCGGATATGCAATGCTGGTCGAGAGAGTCATCTCTCTGTCTAATCGGGGCGATCTCGAAATTGCCACTTTGATTTGAATGAAGCGGCCACACAGTCACGATGACGTGTTCTGAGCCAGAGATTATTATGTTCAACACCATTTTCTAGTCTCTGCGTTTAGAATGCTAAATCCTAAGGGTTCGTAAAACACCGCCTCATCGCCTGCGGCTACCTACAATAATGCTTCCGAAGTCGAGGCACTCTAGCGCAATTTGCTACGTGATATCGTGGCAGCGCATCATTTATGCGCGTTTGCTAGCCGAGCCCCAGCCCATGCGGTGGCACGGATAGGTTCGCCGGACGCTCGCATGCAATGGTTACGTTATTCTAGAAGAAATGTGAGTCGGCCGGACCATGGACTCCAAGCTCAAACTTATCTTCGTGCACGTTCCGAAGACGGGCGGCAATTCGGTACGCTCATCGATAGAAGACAAATTCTCAACTTCGAAGGTGTTGCGCGACTACTCAGATCGTCCCGACGATCCCTCATCGCCGATGAACATCGATCCCGCCGGCTTTCTTGCCAGATCTGCTCTCTCGCGGTATGCGGATCTGACTGGCAAGGCGGCCGTGGTCGGGCATTTCTGGATCCGGAAATACGATGACGTCGCTGCGGACCTTCGTGCGACCATTCTGCGCGACCCCCTGGACCGGACCATGTCGCATTATTTTTACTGGATGAAGCGCGAGGGCCACGGTCAGCTGCTGCACGACCATGTCCGGCAGCACAATCTCTCCCTCGTGGAATTTGCAAGGCTGCCGACTATCCGATGGTTCTACACTCAAACTTTCTTTCGGGATGTCGATATGGGCCAATTCGATGTCGTCGGCCGATTCGACAAATACGTAAAAGATTGGAGCGCGCTGCTGCGCGACATCGGGCTCGGGGCAGTCGCGCGTGTGCGTCACCTGAATGCGACTGCAGGTCTGGATGAACTGTACGCAGCGCGTCGGCATGAGATCCTCACGGATGAGACGGTGATGGCACGTCTGCGCGATCTGCTGGCTGACGACATCAAGTTCTACGAGCGGCACGCGCGAGACTAGATCGACCTACGACAAGGCTTCCTCAAGGACCCCCCGCAGCTCGGCCCGCTGCGCCAGTCAGCGGATCACGTTGTGCTCGGCGGCGGCAAGCGGACAGAGTTTGACGCCGGGAAGGTCCGCTCGGTGCTGCGCCTTTACCTAGTCGCTTGACTCCCCCGCTGGATTTCTGGCCGGGCATAACCGGAGGAACGAAGTCCAGACGTAACCATTCCGCGACGTTCAAAGCCTGTGTGGCCCTAAAGGCGATTCGCGGAGAGAAGACCGTGGCTGAGCTCGCGGCGCACCACGAAGTGCACCCGACGCAGATAGCGGCGTGGAAGAGCCAGCTGCTGGAGAACGTGGCAGCGATCTTCGGCGGCGAGGCCTTGGCCGCTGATGGCAAGGAGCGGATTCGAGAGCTGCACGAGAAGATTAGTGAGCTGACTGTGGAATGCGATTTTTCTTAGAAGGCGCGCTCGGGAAGTTCCCCGCAGGCGTTACAAGTAAGTCTCCGCCTCCTTGAACAAAGGCGCGATCGCGTCCTTGCCTGAAAGAACGGGGGCAGCGTCTGCTGGCAGGGGCCATTCCACGCCAAGCTGCGTATCATTCCAGCGGATGGCGCGCTCATGCTGGGGAGCGTAATAGTCCGTGCACTTATAGACGAAATCGATTTCCTCGCTCAAAGCGAGATAGCCGTGCGCAAATCCCGGCGGCACCCAGAGCATATGATGGTTCGTGGCGCTGAGCACGACACCTACCCATTGCCCGAAGCGCGGCGAGCTGCGGCGAATATCCACTGCGACATCAAAGACCTCTCCGCGGGTCACACGTACGAGCTTGCCCTGTGGCTGCTTAATCTGAAAATGCAACCCACGCAGCGTGTGCCGAGTCGAATGGCTGTGATTGTCCTGCACGAATGGCATGCCGATGCCGGCCGCCGAGAAATTCGCCTCCTGCCAGGTCTCGAAGAAAAATCCCCGCGCATCGCCGAACACGCGCGGCTTGATCAGCACGACCTCCGGAAGTCGGGTGGGTTCGAATTCCATTACGGCCGCTCGTGCAACAGAGCCAGCAGATACGCGCCATACTCGGTTTTGCGCAGAGGCTGCGCCAGCTTTTCGAGCTGGCCGGCATCGATGAAACCGGCGCGATAGGCGATTTCCTCCGGACAGCATACTTTCCAGCCCTGCCGGTTCTCGATCGCCTCGATAAACATCGACGCCTGCAGCAGCGACTCATGGGTACCGGTATCAAGCCAGGCGATACCACGGCCGAAGACCTCGACCTGCAGCTGACCGCGCTCGAGATATATTCGATTCACATCCGTAATCTCGAGCTCACCGCGGGCTGACGGCGCGAGAGTCGCAGCGACATCGACCACTTTATTATCGTAGAAATAAAGCCCGGTCACAGCGTAGTTGGACTTGGGCTCTCGTGGCTTCTCCTCGATACCCAGCGCCCTACCCTGCGCATCGAAGTGCACCACCCCGTAGCGCTGCGGATCCTTCACATGATATGCAAATACGGTCGCACCCTGGGTGCGATCAGTCGCCTTTTGCAGTTGATCGCTTAAACCCTGACCGTAAAAGAGATTGTCACCGAGCACCAGCGCCACCGGGTCCGCGCCGACGAAGTCCCGACCGATGATGAATGCCTGCGCCAAGCCTTCGGGCTTGGGCTGCTCCGCATAGTGCAAGGTCAATCCCCACCGACTGCCGTAGCCGAGCAGGCGCTGGAATGCCGGGAGATCGGTGGGCGTCGTGATTAGCAGGATGTCGCGAATGCCCGCGAGCATCAAAGTCGACAGCGGGTAGTACACCATCGGTTTGTCATAGACCGGCAACAGCTGCTTGCTGACTGCGTAGGTAACCGGATGCAGACGCGTTCCGGCTCCGCCTGCGAGAATGATGCCTTTGCGCATGTAGTCCCAAGAATCTATGAATACGGCCGCGACTGGACAGCGTTCAGGGCCATGCCTGCTGCGTGCTTGCAGTGCTCTGCCCCGGGACCAGCGCTCGCGGCGGTTGCTTTGACAACGCTACGGAATAGCCGCGCCGGTGGCCAGTGGCTCGGCTCCGGTCAGACGCCCTATCGCGAGCACCAACTGTGCTCGCGCAACTTCCCAACTTTGCTCGGCGGAAATACGGCTTTGCAGCGCGGCAGCCTCAGCCGCCTGCGCGGTGAGAAGATCGACGATCGTGCCGACGCCGGCCTTGTAGCGGCCTAAGGCCACCTCCTGATTGGTTTGCGCTGTTTTGAGGAGCGTTGCACTTGCACTCAACAACTTATTCGCCGAATCGAGCGCGTAATAGCCGTTCCAGACATCGAGCGTCACTTGCAGGCGCACCTGTTCGGCGGTGGCCTCACGGGTTTCAAGGGTAGCTTGCGCTTGGCGCACACCATATCCAACGCTGAATCCGGTGAAAACGGGGACTGTAACCGTGACGCCAATCTGGCCATAGCTCTGCAGTGGAATGCCTGTTGTAAGAGTCCGGTCGCGGCCTGCGGCGACAGCAATTGATGGCCGGCCCGCAGCGCGCGCGACCGTAATGTCCTGCACGGCGGACTCGACCTGCGAGCGTGCCGCGGCAAGGTCGGGGCGCTGGTGCTCCGCCTGGGTCATCAGATCCGCCATACGCGCCGTCAGCGCTGGCACCTCAGTCGGCACGGGTTCCGCGTTGAGCTTGAGGGGCTGGTCCGCGGGCACACCGATCTCAATGGCGAGCGTGCCACGCGCGCCCTCGGCTGTATGTGCCGCCGTCTCGTACGAGAGCACGGCTTGGTCGTAAGCCGTCTCGACCTGCAGAACGTCTCCGAGCGCCGATACACCACCCGCTTGCAGAGCGCGCGCGATTTGGACGCTCTGGGCGTAGGTATCTTCCGTCGTCTTGGCGGCCGCCTGCGCCGCGTCCCCCGCGACGACGCCATAAAAGTCCTCCACCACGGTAAACACAGTCTGCTGAATGGTGCTGTTGGCGGTCAAAGCCGCCGCGTCGAGGAGATCACGTGCACTGCGGATGCGTCCGCCGCGGCCACCGAAGTCATACACAGTCCATGTGAGGTTGAGCGCCGCATCGTTCGAATTCTGGATGGTCGTGGTCGGGATGCCCTCGACGTCGACGTGCGGCCCACGTTCCCGTGTTTCCGAGTCTGTGGCGTTGATCGTGGGCAGCCAAGCGCTCTCGGCGCTGCCTAGCGCCGCCGCCTGCAGGTGGGCGCTCGCCCATGCGGACCGAGTCGTTGGATTACGACAGAGGGCTACGTCCACCGCCACCGCGAGCGACAGCTCGTTCGGGGGTAATGGGCAATCATGCTCCAGCGGATCGGTAAGGCCCTGCGTGCGCTGCTTAAGGGCCGGTCGGGTGCGAAATGCATCTGGCTGAAAGGTGTCCGACTTCGGGTCTGCGGCCGCAGGGAGCGCGACAGCCGCGCTGAGCACGCCGACGGCGAGCATGAGCCGAAGTCCAGGGGGCCAAGATTGGGCGGTTAGCCAGAGAGTCATGTCTATTTATTCTGAAATTTAAGACCGAGCCCATGCGCTGGAGTTGGTATCTAGAGGCGCGGGAGCCCAGTCATTACGTATGAACAAGTTATCACGAACTTAGCGTCGTGGCATTAGGTGACCGCTTCGACGCTAAGGGCCCACCCGACAAAGCACACAGTCATTTCACATATCGACGGCGCGCAGATTCAACAGGCGCCGATGGGTATACATGCCATCTTCTTCACCGGTTCTATTCCTGCCTTGCGCGAGCGAGTTGCTCGGCTCGGCGGAACCCGCTGGGCCGATCGCTCGTCCCTGTTCAGGGACACCGATACCTCGAAGCGACGCAGGATGTTTCGGGTTGCGCTGGCATCCCGATTGGACTGATCCCCAAAAGTTGGACGCTATTGGGGGTGTCGAATGCGAATGGGCGGCAATACTTCAGTATTGGGCTGCTGCATACCGCGTTCACGGTGTGGCGGGGGTGAAGGCGAAGGTACGGAAGCAATACAGCCCGAGGTTTAAAATGGCCGTGCTGCAACGCATGTAGGCAGATAAGCTCTCCCATCGACAAGTCGCTGCCTTATTCAACATACGAAGGATCGACATCGTCGGGGCGTGGGAGAGAAAGTACGAACAAGGTGGCATCGCCGCTCTTCGTCATCCCTTTGCGAGACTATCGGGCACAGCCATGACCATGAAGGAAGAGTCGCAACTTGAGAAGCTGAAGGACGATCGGGCTCGAGAGGAGCTCCTGGAGGAGCTGCAGCAACTTCGCATGGAGGTGGCTTACTTAAAAAAACTCCGCGCCTTAGCTCAGGCAGATCAGGATCGACCGCACGGCAAAGAGCCCAAGTCGTGCAAGAGCTAAGGCGAGAGTATCCGCTCAAGGGGCTTCTGAGACTGGCAGGACTTGCGCGCAGCAGCTTTTATTACCAGCAAAAGCTGCTTCAAGTGTCAGTGTCCGACAAGCATGCGAGCTTAAAGCGGCAAGTCACCACAGTCTTCCATCGGCACAAAGGCCGGTATGGATATCGCCGCATTACAGCCGCTCTCAGGCGAGAGGGTGCGCCCGTCAACCACAAGACAGTCCAGCGGCTCATGGGCGTGCTGGGCCTGAAGTCCCGTGTCCGAATCAAGAAATATCATGCCTATCGAGGCGAGGTCGGCCATGCTGCACCCAATGTCCTCAATCGCCGGTTCAACGCGAAGCGTCCGAATGAGAAGTGGGTGACCGACGTGACCGAGTTTAACTTGGGGGGTCGACGGCCCTTTCTGTCGCCGGTCCTCGATCTTTACAACGCTGAGATCGTGTCCTTCGAGATGTCAGAGCGGCCGCTGTACACCATGATCTCCAGAATGTTGAACCGAGCGTTCGAACGTCTTCGCCCGGGAGATAGGCCAATCCTGCACTCCGATCAAGGTTGGCAATATCGAATGCCCTTGTATCGAAAAACACTAGAGCATCACGCGATCAAGCAAAGCATGTCTCGCAAAGGTAACTGCCTGGATAATGCGGCTATGGAGAGCTTCTTCGGAACGCTCAAGTCCGAGTTTTATTACCTCGATCCGTGCCGGAATCTCGACGAACTGAGAGTTGGCTTGCGCAAGTACATCCACTACTACAATCACAACCGCATTAAACTGAACTTGGGAGGCCTAAGTCCTGTGGAATACCGGACTCAGGTCGTGGCTACAGGGTGATCCACTGTCCAACCTACGGGGGTCAGTCCACGATCGCGCCACCCACCATGATGGCCACGCATCCGCTTCTCGCACGCTGCCGTTGACGCCGTAAAATCCGAAGTAACCTCCCCGGACGACCAGGAGCAGTTGGTGGTAGTGCTCGCGACCGCTAGCACCAGGAGATTCGCACGCCACAGCGCGCGTGACCGTGAGCGACATCCTTCACTTTCGCTGACGCTCCTGCTCCATGGGATTACACACTTCGCTTGCGGCTCGCTACCTCGTGTTGCTTCGACAGCTTGAAATTCTTCGGCCCCAAAGAAGTGCACGAAATCGCACGGTTGCCCCGTGCCGGTGCGTGGAATCAGGAAACGCCGAGCGCGTAATAAAACTGCAGTTCAAAAGTGGTATTAAACCAGTGACATTTTTCGAGCCTGGCAGTTTCCATTTTGGCAGATTTCTTGCATCGGCGTGGCGGAGCTTCTGTAGTTCGCCTTCAATAGTGTAGCGCGCGTCAGGGGTTCGGATTTAGGGGAGAGAACCAGTGAGCACCACCGTCAGCATTTCGGGTAGCGGTAACGTTGATGTCACCGTTTATGGTCGCGGTACCGTATACGCCGGCAATGGTAATGATTCGATCAATATCAC